>MDTD01176602.1_pt1 | contig 35207 bp, 33 predicted proteins | sample 811221 | NCBI WGS metagenome assembly MDTD01 (sample SAMN05326646, study PRJNA326480) | marine metagenome | isolation source: seawater | place: Pacific Ocean: South West | collected 2011
ATTCATCCTCCTTCTCTATAAAAGGAAAGCTGCTGCACAGTCATTTATCGAGTTCCTTGATCAATTGAGATGGTGGCAACTTTTCGATATTGATAAAACCGCCGGACAGCAACGTATGAAACAACTATTCTCTTTCTTTGATTCGGGGCCAGAACTCATTTGCGGGGGACGAGAGTATACAACTGAAATTCCAATAGAACTTGAAAGACTCCAGCAACTGATGGAAACTAGCAAAAATACATCAAATTTCGATGACCGAATCAACTACAGGGTCAACTATACTGCAATTGCTATGAGAGGCATTGGATATGACCCAGACACAGACTTGCTAAAGAAATATTTGTGAGTTAGAAAGGGGAGCAGGTTTTTGCTTGAGTCAGATAGCGGCCCTGTCCTGACTATAGTAGCAGCTTGGTTCAAAGGCGTGCCTCAAAACTCAAAAGCTAGCAAACTGATTCGGATTTTTATTTTTAGGCAACTCGAAATGCATACCTGTGGACTTCTCAATAGCCAAAGCTTCCGCTTCCGTCATAAATGAATAGGCACATCCTTTCAGGCATGATCGACCACTGGTAATTTATCTTGCTGGCTTATCCATTTTTTGTTTTTAGCTGCATTGGCGTCTACTAATATCTGCGTTTGCTCTTTGTGGCAAGTGCACTAATATATAGTAACTCAGTCTTTTCCGTATTGGCGTTTGACATTCGCATTGAGCAGATAGGTTCGAGTAAAGTGTGTTTCCAAAAGAGGAAAGTCTTGTCATGGAGTCTAAGTTATACAAGTTCAAAGAACCATGGTATGCAGTGGAAAGAAGCTCCTATATCGATGAATTGCAGAAGGAGATAAGATTCAATCCAAAGCACCCACTCAGGGGAGCGAATGTACATGCAGTCGCTGCCACCAGTCAAAATGATGACGTATTATTCGAATTTGAAGAACCGTACAATAGTGAGTTTCAGTTTGTCGTTGTACATTTGACTTGGGCTGCGAAAGAAACCAATCCGGCATATCCTCATTGTGAGTTTTACAAAGATTTTGAGGAATTTTCTAGGGAAAGAATGCAGCCAGAATTTAACGAGTAGAACCGACAGACTTTTTGATTTAAGGAGAGACGTCATAGCAGGACTCGTTTCTATGCAGCATGCGCTAAATTGAATGCAACAAGTAGTCGATTTTAGACCAACTGGCTTCTGATACTCTGAAATCAGCCTGAGTTTTGAGGAACTATTTTGCGGCACTTTAGTACTGAATTTGGTATAAATTAGGCTATTTGGCTCTTGCTGGGGTGTCTCTAAAATGACGAAATTGCCTTTCGATGAAAAATTGAGCACTCTGTTGGACTCATACTGCGAGAATCAATCAGGTGCAGGCTGGCGTCTTTTAATGAAGCGCGACACCGAAATTTTTCAATACCTGGATTCAAACGGATATAGTCGCCAAGAAATTGAGAGAAAATTGACTGTTCTTCAAGAAATTCCAGCTAAAGAACTTTTGAGAATAGGGCTAGCAGTTGAACACATGTTCAACCCGGTCAAACACTATTTGGCTCTATCAAGCTTAGAGGAAGTGTTTGAAGAAACTGCCAGACTTTGCAGGAGTATGGATCCGGACGAACGTTTTCTTGGCGTTTTTCTTTTGCGAAGAAAGCCTGGCAGGTCCTTCGTTAGTGAATCCAAAGAAATTTTGTTGGAAATGCTGGGTAAGGAAGGCGATGCTTTTGTTATGGTTTCGCTGATATATGCGGTCAATGAACATCTGATCTATGAGGAACTTAGTGTTGAGGAGGTAACGCCAACGCTGCTTTCGTTAGCCAGTCACGAAGAAGATTGTGTTAGACAAGCTGTTGCAATTGCTTTATGCGGTATCGAGTCGGAAGTTGTGGAAACTTTGATTAATCTATCAAGAGATCCTTCTGGTGAAGTAAGAAACTGGGCGACCTGGAGTCTTGTAGAAACTGTATCCGCAGTACAAACTGAAGTATACTCAGATGAGGAGATTGGAGGGTTCCCGGATTTAAGAGATGTCTTTATGGATAGAGTCAATGATGAAAATCGTGGTGCTCATATAGAGGCAATTCGAGGTCTAGCCTTGTACAAAGACTCTCGTGTTCTGAAGTCACTAAAGAAGGAATTACAAAGCGAAGATGTCAGCTCATCAGTGTTAGAAGCAGCATCAACTATGGCAGATCCCGAACTTTTTCCAATACTTGCGGCAATTAAACATGAACATGTTTCCTGGGATCATAGTGGTTTGAAAGAGGCAATAGAAAGTTGCAAGCCTGAGGATATGTCCTAACTGCCAAATTTTATGCAAAAAGACCAGGTATTTCATCTGCAGATTTTTGTGAAGCCGATTATTGGTAAGATCAGCTTAGAATGAAAGAGAAAAATTACAATCTCTATACTAAAGTACTTGCTGGGTTGATTTGTTACGCAGCGGCTTTTTGTCTACTGAGTGACTGGTATGACACAGAGTGGCTAGAACTTGATTTAGAGTTTAAAAAGAGCGATCTGGTATGCATAATGGCATCCGAAGATCCTAAAGTTTATGCGGAACAGAGTAAGAGAGTGGATAGAGAAATTGCAGCTCGACAAAATATGATTCTAGAGAGTCAGGTTTGGCTAGCCAAAATTAGTCGTTATTTATGGATTATAGCTTTTCTTCCTGTTTTTCTGATTTTTGCTGTGCATAAATTGTTCCACGTGTTTCTAGCCAGTTCATCTACTAAAGTTGGTGTCATAATTGTATTTGTTTTTGTTGTGTCAGGACTAATCTTGGGCTTAGCAAAATACTTTTTTTGAAGTTGGTATCAAAGGCAATTAAGTTCTATATCGTCGGGTTTCTAGGTCCGTTTCGAAGTTCCCTGGAGAAGGTTTCCTTCTGAGGGATCGAAGACGATAGCATTTAAACAGTTGATTAACTGTGTATATTCGATTACCTGGGCTCCACAGGCTTGCTAGACTCAAATTCATAGTTGACGTCAGTCACGGAATTGATGGGAAAGTATCTTTTGAAAATTGTGGCTTTTTTTGTCTTGATTGCCAGGGATCTTTGCAATAGCTTGTTTACCATGTTCTTTGGCTCGTGCATTTTCGTCGTTGGTTGGTGTCTACTGATCGCTTTGATTTTTACTTGGAGGTACTCACCAGATCCTTTCCAGCATGCTCATATCATAACTTTGGCTCCAATCGGCTGTATCATTCTTGGAATAATTCTTGCGCGCGTTGCTCGCGATTTAAGCAAAACAACAATTATTTATGCTGTTTGTTATTCAGTATTGTGGCTTCTGTTTGTATTGGTTTTCGTATTCTCTTTCCTATCAATAATTTTGTTTTGGAGAAATTGGGGTTTCTTCTTGCCATTGATAGCCTCTGAACTTTGGTTTGGATTGGTTTGTTGCATAATGGGGCAGCTGGCAACGAGTGAAAATGGCGCTCTCTGACATTTCAACACTATTCAATTTTAAGATGACATCTAATTTGAAGATAGTAAGATCATGAAATCTGGAGCAACAGTTGATTCGACATGACCTCAAGCTTGCTAGACAAAGTAAAAATCGCTTCTCCCTGCGACGAAAGCTGGGACTTAATGGACGGCGACAACAGGACTCGTTTCTGCGCAGCCTGCTCTAAATCTGTTTACAACATTTCGGACATGTCGGAACAAGAAGCTTCCGAATTTCTCGCGAACCGATTACAGTCCATCTGCATTCGTTTATTCAGGCGCAAAGACGGCACTGTAATTACGGATGATTGTCCAGTGGGATTGAGGAGACTCAGGAATAAATTCCGATTATTCAAAAGAATGGTGGGCGGCATTTTAGCGTCGCTTTTGTCTTCAATGCCCGCATGGGCACAAGCAGAGAACTTCATGCCTTCGGGAGTTAATCCTCCGGTCGACTCTGGAACCGTAGATATGGGTGGCTTAGCTCCTTCTGAGGGAACTGAAACTGAAGAGATTACAGATAGGTTGAAGACCGACAAAAGTAAGAAGCGGGAGTGGAAGAAAGCTGCGAAGAAAAAGAAGAAGGACTTCGACAAAGCCGTTCTCTATCAGAGTATAGGAGAACAGGACAAAGCAATTAGGCACTTTGAAAAAGCACTCGATAAGAACAAGTCTGATGCATCGCTCTATCTGATTTTAGCTAAACTTCTTGAGAAGAGAGGCAAGAAGGCTGATATAGCTAGAGCCTGCAGTCTCCGAGATCAAGCTAGAAAAATCAAAGTTGGAAAGCAAACATTCGGTATCAGCCATTTAGCGATTTGATATTTGACTGAGTGACATGGAAAAAAACTGCTCTCCAAAATATCTATCTAGAAGAGTGAAGCATTGGTTTCACAGAGGCCGGACAGGTCGTGAGCTAACCATTTTGAAAAACAGCATAGTCCTTGTTTTTGCTGTATTCCCTTTAGGCTCCTTGATTTCGCCCTGTTTCGCGAAGTCAGATTCAGGTGTTTTGCCCGCCAGACCGGAAGTACATGAATCCAGACAGGTCTGCATGCGCTCTTGGCGAGGAGACAGATTCAATTGGTGTTTGTTGCCCCAATCTTACAGATCGGCTCTCAACTCAGTCAGTCGTAAGGTCAGGAAGAGATGGCGTTGCAGAAATGACCTGAGCGGCTTCTGTAGCTGTGAGGTTCGATTTGAGACTACTGAAAGTGGCTATCCGAAGAGATTGAGAACCTATAACCAGTCGAGTAGTGCAGCATTCAATGAGCACTGCTTGAAAGTTGTTCGCAATGCGGGACCATTCAGCGAGGTTCCGCCGTGCCATACGATAGTCATCCAATTTCAAAATACCCCGTCTGGCATTTAGATGGATTTTTGAAAGGGGCTGGTTAGAGAGGTTAGTCATAAGGACTTCTATACTTAGTGAAGAGAAATTCTGCTGCACTTCTCTAATGCCGTCCGAAAGTCCTATCATAGTGATAACTTGCAACTTAAAGAATCCCTCAAAAGGCTTTCAAAGCCTTGTTATTTAGCGCTTCTTTCTATAAAATTTGATCCCCCTTTCTACCATTGAGGAGCCACCATATTTGAAGAGTGGATTGGATTCCGAATGTACCGGTTTTGAGGCTCAGAAAGAGCATGGCGTTCCGGACTCAGAGCTGAAAGTCGGCATAAGCGCCTTCGGTTCCCACATGCTCGGTGTGGGTACTCTCATCGGGTCCCTGGCATGGCTCATTCACGGCACTTTGCTGGAGAGGGCCGGCGCTTTGCCTTGTGTGGTCGCCTGGGTGCTGGGGGCGGTCATCATGTTGCCCCTTGCTCTTGTTATTGCTGAATTAGCCTCCATCTATCCTGCCGCCGGCGGACCTTACGTCTACAAGCTGGAAGCGTTCAAGAAGATTTTTCCCCACAAAGACGCAAGCTTACTGGGATTTTTGTCCGGGTGGCTTTATTGGATCGCGATGATGACCGGTCTGGCTTTCATGATCAACGGACTCAGCGACCTGGTCTCAAAGTGGTTCTTAGCGGGCGATAGCGACTCTTGGATTGCTTTCTCTGTCAGCATGGCTATGGTTGTGCTTGCCACCCTCATTAATCAAGCAAGGGTGCAGGTGGGCTCTTCAATCATAAATTCTCTTACCCTTTTCAAGTTTTTCATGGCGTTTGCGTTTTGTGCCCTGGTCTTCTTCAGCGACAGTGCTTCTTTTAACAACTTGCTTGTGAATACGGCAACGTTCGAGGGTTCATCGTTTTGGGGTGACGTGAGCAAAATTCTCTTGCTCACCATGGTGGCTTACTCGGGGCTGGAGGTGGTATCTTGCACCTCGTCCGAGACCGATGGAGCGGAGAGGAGCGTTCCTGCGGCGGTGATTAAGACCCTGGTGTCGGTGGCGGTTATTTATATCTTTCTTTCCGTTGCTGTGTCCGCATCCATGGTATTCGCCGGTGCAGGAGCGTCTAGTCTCAAGGCAGCCGATGCTACCTGTCCGAATGTTCTTGCCAGTCTCTACGGCAATGTGGCAGGCAAGGTGATGGGGGCTGGTGTCATCCTTTCCATCTTTGCGTGCAGTGTCGGCGCTGTTATGTCCAATGCCAGGATTAGTTACTCGATGGCAAAGAACAAAGTCTTTCCTGCCATATTCGCCTATGTCCATCCGGTTACCGGAGTGCCGGCTTACTCATTGTGGATTCAGTTGCTATTCGTTTTGGTTCTGGCTTTTGGTAGCCGCCTGGCCAGCGTCACCGGATTGACCGGGAACGCCTACGCTTTCATGGGTGAAGTTTATGGTGTACTTTACTCTTTTCTTGCCGCCATGTACGGTGTCAGCTTGATTATTCTTCGCTATAAAGCGCCGGAGCTTGATAGACCGTTCCGAATTGGTAAGCAAGGCAACGGGCTTGCCATTTTTGTGAGCGCCGTGGTTCTTTTGATCTTCAGCTATTTATGTTTGTTTTGTGCCCACTGGACCCATCAGTTGACCGGAGTAGCGCTTCTTTTAGCGGGGATTCCGATATACAAACTATCTTGTCGAACTGCCGGCCAGGACCGGTGAGCTGATGTGCTCACGGGCATTTGCTTCTGAGTTGTCTTTGTCAGAAAGCTCCTTACAGTCGGAGCATTTGCCGTAAAATTCGACCACATGGGATTCTATTTCAAATCCATTGCTGCTTGCGGTGTTCTCCGCGTTTTCTACAAGGCTGCAATGAGCAATAGGAATGGCCAGGTAGCAAGAGTTGCAGATTATATGGTGGAGATGCTCACTTTTGTTGGCTACGGAATATCGGCGCTCACCATCACCGGTATTGAAAACCGAGATTCTATCCATGGCGCAAAGACTGTCCAGGGCTCTATATACCGTTGTCAGTCCCGGCGCTCTGACCTCGTTTTTTCTAAGCAGGTCGTAGATCTCCTGGGCTGTGACAATTCTGTCTGAATTCTCAAGCACGCTCAATACAAGTCGGCAACCTCTGTTCATTAGCTGTATTGTCTCCGCATAGTTTTGATCAGGGCACCATTTATTCCGAGGGGTAGACTATGCAATTTTGGAACAGAGTCTGTGTCGCCGGGTAGTTGATTTCGCTCCAAAACGGAAGGCTCGATCCATTGTAGGACCAGGGCGTCACCAAAACGAACTTCGCCGCTAGCATTCTCTTTTTCAAGATTGTAGAGGGGCAGAAGTCCCATGATTACAAAACCTTTCTCTTCCAGATAGCGAGCATACTCGATGGTGGCAGGGAAATTGGCGGACAACCTTGCTTGAATATAGTGTTTACCTGATGTGTTCTGGGCTTTCTCCAGCAAAGAGTCGATTTTAGCCTGCCATCGGTCTTCCATCTCGCCAGGCAAATATAGATAGGTGAAGGGTTCGCCCTCTTGTTCGTCCAGGTAAATCTCCTTGTATGGGGCACAGTAGGAGTTTGTCGGAGCATCTTCATCGCTCTTGGCTATGAAGGTTTTGTAGCATATCTGCTCGGCAAATTGACTTAGGATTAAGTCTACAAGGTCTTTTAGATTCTCGGGCAGGTAGACTGGTCGTTCTGAGGATAGTGCCTGGAAGAGTTGTCTCTCTTCATCACTTTCAAATTTAAAGTCGGGTGGATTATGCTTGCCGCACTTTTTTGAGGCTTCCAGAAGCTCTGCCACTTTGCCGTCAATGCTGCTTACCCAGGAGCAGGATTCTTCGTGATCTTTGAAGAAGACGCGCGGGTATTGGCAGAAGTTGAAGCCGGTCACTTTGTTGTATCCGGCTCTTGCGTGGGCACACTGGCTGTAGATGCTGTGGGTGACAATCTCGGTGTTGTTTAGGGTGAGAATAGAGTCATTCGCTTGCGCCTTTGCCTGTGCGAGCATCTTGGGGCTCAGTCCCAGTCCTCTAAACTCCGGAGCTATCGCCACACAAGCAAACTCGACATGGTAGGGACCAAGCTTGTGAATGACCATGCCACCGGCAATAGTGTCTTCTTTGTCTATGACAAGTAGCTCTCTATGGGGGTCTTCTATGACTCTCAAGACTCCTTGTTCGCTGAACATATCGGGGGCTGGGTAGGCTTCGTGACCAGGTGCTTTAACGCCCTCGACACCGAAAACACTCTCGTAAATCTCTTTTATGCGAGAAGCGTCACGCGCCTCGGCAGCTCTGATTCTAATCAAAAGCTTTTCTTTAGTGACAAGCATCTTCCAGGACCTCCGCGAAGTAGTCTATCTCTTCAACCGTGTTATAAATTTGCAGGCTTACTCTTATGTAGTCGTCGCCGTCTTCTTTTAGCCCCCGGCAATGATCTCCGGCACGCACCTCGATATCTTCAGAATCTAGAAAAGCTGCCAGGTCGGAGGATTCCATATTCTTGAATTTAAAAGAGATGATGCCGAAACCTTTGGTGCAACCGCATATGCCGATGCCGGGAGCGAACTCTATGCCGGGTAATTCTTTTAGTTTCGCCAGGAGATGGCGGGTCAAGTCCGAAATATAGCTCTCCATCTTCTCCAGGCTTACCGAATTGATGAAATCTATGGCAGGCGTCATTGATAGGATGCCGGGAATATTGAGAGTCCCGCATTCTATTATGCTTGCCAATCTGGATGATGTAAGCTTCAGTTCATCGGCATCATTTTTGAATGCGGTCTTGGAGCCGGCTCGGGCGGGCCACATCGTCTCTCTGACTTCTTTCTTCGAGTAGAGTATGCCCACACCATTGGCTGCGTACATCTTGTGTCCCGAAAAGGAGACAAAGTCTGCTCCCAGGGTTTGTACGTCAATCTTTATGTGTCCAGCGCTCTGGCTAGCGTCTAAGGCTACCAGTACATTCTCCGGCAGAATTGCTTTTATCTCGGCGATATCCATCTCCATGCCGTAGAGGTGATGGATATGAGAAAGCGCTATCAGGCGTGTTTTGGAAGAGAGTTTGTTTTTTATGTCCTGCCAGTCATAGACGCCTGAAGGATGGAGGTCAAAGTCAACCAGCTTTATCTCTTTGCCGAAGCGAGAGAGGGTCTCTTTTAGATTGAGCCAGGGATATACTGCCGAATGATGGTCTTCATGGCAGATCATTATCTCGTCGCCATCATCCAGGTTGTGCATTCCCCAGCTCATCGCCACCATGTTGAGGCTTTCTGTGGCACCGCCAGTGAAGGCTATATCATCTTTGTCGGCGTTTAGAAATTCTGCCACCTTGACTCTTGCTGATTCCACTTTGGCCGAGAGCGCCGTCGCCCTGGAGTAGCTTGCCCGGGCCACGTTGCTACATTCACTTTCATAAAAGGAGCGTATGCAGTCTATGACCGGAGTCGGTGTCTGGCTGGTGGAGGCATTGTCGAAAAAAAGCGTCTCTTCATTGCCTGCGACAACAGGGAATTTTTTTCGAATAGCCTCCGGATTTAAGGCGGCATCTTCGATGTATGTGGTGGATTCTAGGAGGGACAGGTTGTTCATTTTTGTTCTCTTCTTGGCGCTCAGAATTTACTGTGGTTATGCGCCGGAGCCGGAGCTGACCAGGGTCTTGCGCTTCCTGGATCTGGTTCTTTTGCCTTTTACGGTCTCTTTGCCCTGATCTCTCCAGGCGACAAAACCACCGTCCAGGCTGGCGCATTCATAGCCAAGGTCGCTGAAGTAGGAGGCGAACTTTCTTGACTGATCGCCGACAGGGCAGACGAAGAGCACTTTTCTGCCTTCGGCTATGGGGACACCGTTTTCGCAGATCTCTTCAAAGGATTCCTGGGGAATATTGATGGAGCCGCCTATGTGCGAACCTTTGAAAGCGAGGCTGCCTCTCAAGTCTATGACCAGGGGCGCGTCTTCCTGGGCGAGCCAGGCTTCCGCTTCGTCAGGGCTCTTAGCCGGTGCTTCCTGGAGTCTTTCCTGGGATATTTCATTGAGAGCCGAATTTTTCCGGGTGAGGCCGAAAAGCTCCGGTCTGTATTTTTGCATGTAAGAAAGGTACCATTCGGCCCGGTCACATACTAGAAATACAGCATTTTTCTTTTCTGTTAAGGTGTCATCTATGGTGCGGAGATATTTGAGCGCGCCTGCCATGCTGGAGCCGCCGGTGGGGCCGGAGAGCACGCCACAAGATTTGATGAGAGCTAGCATCGAGTCTATCGCTTCGTCGATGCTGACTTCGACTATATCGTCATAAAACTCTTTTTCAAAGAGTCCCACTTCGTGCATCTCATCGGAGTTTCTGATGCCCGGGATAAGACCGCCTTTGACACAGACTACCCCGATGCTTTGCAAATTGGGGCTGTTATGGGCTTTTAGATATTCGCCGGTGCCCCTGGTGGAACCGGTGGTTCCCAGTCCGCCGATGAAGTAGTCGACTTTATCGAGATCCCCTGCAATCTCTTTGCCGGTCATCTCCACATGGGCTTCCAGGTTTTTTATATTAGTGTACTGGGAGGTGTGGAAGTATTTGTCGGGCTCCTGGCTCATAATCTTTTCGACCACAAAGAGCGGGTCGTTGGGGTCGGTGGGGTCCAGGCACTGGGACTGACCGGGCAACTCTTCTATCTCGGTGCCCAGCAGTTGCAGGACCTCTTTTACCTCCCGCACTCTTACTCGGTTGGTGACGATTTTGAAAGGGATGTCGTTCATGGCGCAGATCATCTGCATGGCTTTAGCGGTATTACCGCTGGAGGCTTCTATAACCGTCTGTCCTCGTTCTTTTATGCCGTCAATCTCATGGCGTAGCATGTTCCAGGCGGTTTTGTCTTTGACCGAGCCAAAAGGATTGAGAAGCTCAAGCTTGGCGAATAGATTGATATTTTTCAGTCCATGAATTGACGGATCGATCTCCAGCATCGGTGTGTTGCCTATCAATTCCGTGGCGTTCTTAACTATCATTGTCCATCTCTCCTAGTATTATTTTCAGGCAAGGGTGTTGAGGGGATTGTAATTTTTGTCGAGGGACCATTTGAATTCGTCTTTCTCTTTGTAGACGGCGACTTTTTCTGCTATCGGTTGCATTATCGAATGGCTGGCGCTAAAGTCCATAAAGTATCCGGCAGTGTTGGCGAATATAGCCAGATCGCCTGGCTCGGGGAGCTGATTTAAGAATACTTTTCTCTTGGTAATCAGGTCACTTTCGAGGCAGAGGTTTCCGGCAAAAAACACAGCGATAGGCTCCGCATCCGGTGTCTCTTTTCGGGGACTCTGGGAGACTATAATCGGATCGACAAAGAGTTCCTGGTCCAGGAAGCTTACATCCTGACGCTTCATTTCCAGCATGATAAGCGTGTCACCTAGACTGGACTCTTTCCTGCCGGTGACTCTACCTACGGTGATGCCGCACTGGCTGATCATCGATCTGCCCGGCTCAATCCAGAGCTCTATTCCGTTCTCTCTGACTATGGAGGCGATGGAGGCGTTATTCTGATTGGAGAGCTTGTGATTGAGAAGCTCTTTGAGGAACTGGGCTCCGGTGGAAGAATCATAGAAGTTGTAGAGGTTGAGGCTGCCGGAGAGTACTCCTTTTCTGGCGCTCAGTCCATAGGAAGCGTTCTGCCATGTTAGAGATTCTCTCTCTCCCAGGACGGCTTCTTTTATGGCGCTGGTGTATTCGTTCCAGTCTTTCTCCTCGGCTAGATAGTTGACTTTGAACCCGCCGCCTATGTTGATGACCGTGGGCTCAAAGCCGTAGTCATAGGCGACCTCCACCATCTCAAGGCAGTTCTCGAAGGCGAGGGCTTTTTCCGGAATGCTGACGGTGTCTATATGATAGGCGAATCCAAGCAGGTCAAAAGATTCGCTCCTGGATTCAAGAGTTTCAAGCACGTCCTCCGCTTTGTCCACCGGGATGCCGAAGCGGCTGGCTTTTGGCTTGAAATTAGCATGCTCCGCCTGGAAGCCGCTCAGTCTTAGCAATATGCGAGTTTTGGCCTGGCAATTGAGGCGTTCTTTCAGCTCGATAATTTGCTCCAGCTCGTCGGTACTATCGATGCTCAAAACGATATTATGGAGCAGGGCAAGGGTTAGAAACTCTCGGGTTTTGGGCCCGGTTGCTTGAATACGATCGGCGGAAAATCCACAGCCCAGGACATGTTTTAGTTCTTCTGGCGAAGAGACATCGATGGAGGCATCTGTAAGCGCCAGCTCTTTGACCAGGGAGTCGGCGCGATTACATTTGTGGGCAAAGAAGATTCTGTTGCGAAGACCCAGTTCTCCAAGTACGGTTTTGAAATCGTCCAGGTTCTTTCTGATATTTCCGGGAAACATCAAATTTAGAGGGCTGCCCATCGCTGAAACAAGGGAGTTCAATGTCTTGGCTTCGAAAATGAAATCTTCAATCTCGCTGTCCAATGCCGGCTTAAGATAGAGGCTCTTTTGTTTTGTGGTGGCATTTGCGGTCATGGTCAATCTCCGTTTCTCATGGATTCTGGTGACTTATGGGGTTCCGTGGCCTCGGTGTTTACTAAATCGAACCAGGGTAGCGGTACTCTGTCGGCAAAGTGGTAACAGGCTCGTTCGGGAAGAACTTTCGAATTTAAGCTGAGCAGGGCTTCATAGATGCCTGGTTCAAAGCGCACTATGTCGCCGTCTCGATCGTAGATTTCAGCTATGGCTGCCACATTGTTGTAGGTGCTGATGAATACGGCAGGTAGGTTTTCTATCTGGTACTGAATGCGGTTGTTATTAAACCGGGGCTTTAAATACTCCCGGAGCTTTTCTCCCTGTTCTCTGTTTTGAAGAATCAGAGCAAGGTGCCTCAGAATTTCGTGTACTGTAACGGGACTTATCTGCGCCTTCTTGCGCCTGAGAAACTCACCTATACTTCTCTGGAACTGATCATCGCCTATAGACCAGCAGCAATCTCTTGTTGCTGAAAGCAAGTTCCAGAGCCAGACAGCGGTGAATCGGTGGTTGCCATCGGCGATGCTTCCGTATTCATTTAAAATCACCGGAGCAGTTCTGCCCTCGCATAGATTAATTAGTTCGTCGAAAAGGCGTTCCGTCTGGCATAATTCCGTGGCTCTGATTGTCTGGATGGAAGCTTCTACCACTTCGACCCAGAGTCCTTCGAAGGTGCCGGTATAAATTTCCGTGTGCCGGTTGGTTATGGAGCTGTAGTGAGCGAAACTTTCAAGTTCAAAAATCAGAGAGAGGAGCGCTTCGCTTTCAATCTTTTGGCTTTCTATTTTTAGAATTTCTGCAGCCAGAGTCAGGTACTTTAAATCAAAGTTTGTTCTGAGCGTTTTGCCCCATTCGCTGTGAACCAGCTCCAGGATAGAGCGAATGCTGGGCATGGTGAGTTCGCCCGTGACTAGCTCTTTTATTTCTCTCCAGGTTTTATCATGGTTTTCGTTATCCTCCGTGGGATACCAGCCGTAAAGCAAGCCGGGGTTGAGGGCGGTGATATGGGGTCTCTCCACATGTTGCCAGGGCCAATAAAGATTGGCTGATAGCCTGGAGACCCTTCTCGTGTCCCAGCGATTTAAGGCTCTCTTTTTTCTTAGCTCCAGGATTTGCAAAAATTTTTGATACTGGCTCTGACCTGGGGTGAAATCGCGAACAGCTACTCCGGGAAAGATTTCAAAGCGGGCGCCGGCGCTTGTTTCTGGGTCTACAATCCCGGAAATTCTAGGGCCGAATACATTCGTCCAGCGAAGCGAATCTCTCTTCTGCCAGTCCAGGGCGCTGAGAAGTTTGTCCGGCAGCATATAAACTGTCTGCGGGATGGTGGATTCATTTTTTACTTCTTTGTTGTCGGCGCAGGAAAAGGCTATTCCTTTTATATCCTTGTATAAATCCTTGCAGGGGGTTTTCATCGACCATCCTGGCGCTGCTGAGCTAACTTCCCTTATAGGAAGCTTGGTTCTCGCGGTTGTGGATGTTGTGTTTGGCTGCGTCAGCAATTTTTTGACCGGTTCTTTCGCGCTTCTATCTGTGTTCTGGATCGCACTCTCAAAAAGGAAAGCGACAATCATTCGAATGACGATCGATGATACACTGATAATGGGAGTCATTTTCATTTCTGAGAAAGAATGAATTTTGAGCTTAGTAATTTTGGTCGGTTTTCAGGTGATGCCACACCAACGTGACCGCTCGCACGGGCTAGGTCAGGTAGCGCCCAAGAAAGTTAGCAGAAGGTGGGCCAACCACCCCTCCGGATTCGGTTTGCTAACTTTGCGGTAGCCATGCTGTGACTCAAACGTGACGAGTCACGCAACCTCATTCATATATAAAGAAGTAAAAGTGATCTTTACTTATAGTATGCCTTCCACTCCAGATGTAAGCTGAAGTCATACTTCTTCTCTACAACTTGCAGGCGTGAATTTCTAAAAAGACCTGACCAATAGCTGTTCTGGTAACAAATCCTTGCCCGTGGTGGCATGAAGAGATTCACCGCATGCGGTTGTTGGCAATTTTTTCCTGGTTTTGCCGGTTATCTGATTGGCAGCGCATTTTTGAAATCACTAGAGACTTGTCTCAAGACCCCTTACTGAAAAATACTGGGCTGTCGGATGGTGAGATATTTCGCCAGTTTCATCTGCCCTGAAGGTCTCCTGTCTCAGGAGGCAGACGCAATCATCGGCATTGAGCCGACCCAGAGCACATGATGAGCGCTGGGTTCAGAAAGGGAAATTTTATGACCAAAGTGATTCTGAAAGCGATTCAGTCCGCAGCTTCCAAAATCTTTGCGTGTAGCTCCGGCGATTCCGCTTCCAAGTCGAAGCCCTGTTTAGAGTCAGGCACTAAGTCAGATTCGAAGCCTGAGCCGAATTCCGATTCGGCCACTGAAGCTCCGAGCAAGCCAACTGCAAATGTTCGTTCCGAAGGGGCAAAAAGGAGCAGGAGACCATACGAGTATACGGTTCTCCGTTCGTCCCCTGACAAAAAGCGGCGCGAAAGCCCGTATGAGTACACGGTCCTCAGTTCATCCAAGGACGATAAGACATCCGGGAGCCCGTATGAGTTTCCCGTGTTGGGTGATTCGTCCGACCATGGAGATAAGTCCGCGAGCCCTTACGAGTACTCGATGTTGGGAGATGAAAAGCCGGCGCCACTGCCGACACCTGAGCAGTTGCTTGATGAGGTCAAAGGCGAGATTCCTGACGATGAGTACATCTTTCGGGAGGCTCTCCTTCTGGCTGTCAGCTTTATCGATCAGGTTGCCGAGCAGATCAGGAGTGGCGGCTCCAGCTCCGAATACTCCATCCGGCATGATGGAGAGATTCCCTGGTACATTCGCAATAACCTGGATGACATCCTCCATGGAAATGGTGGCTGGAAATTGCGGAGGGATATAGCTGTCAGCAAATTGACCTGGAGCGCTATTCGACCGATGGGCAAATACCTCGGTTTGATTCCATCCCATGGCGCATTGTTGGAATCCATCGAGACTGAAGTGCGGCAGGAGCTTCGAACCAGAGGTGAATATCCGGTTCAAGAACTGGCCGAGAAGGCTATCGCCGTCGTAAGAGAGAAATTGGTTCTCTCCGGCTTAGGTCATGAGTACCGGGTGGAGTTCGAAGAAAAACTGCACTGGCTGGTTCTGGAGGATTTGAAAGCGGTACTTCGCGCTGCGCACTGGGATGCACGGGTCGAGTACACAAGTTTAATCGAAGCCGAGTTTAGCCATCCCGGCACCAGACTTGTTCTGAAGAAGAGATTTGATGGTGGTGCCTACAAGATCCTCTGATACCGGATCTGATGGATAGCTTTTGCCGCCGGAGAAACCTGATCAAACTTCCAAGGAAGCGTGTTCAGGTTTCTCTTTTTTAGAAAAAAAAATACTAATGGATATAGTAATAAATGTTTATCGGGTTTCTGAGATTTTATCGTCAGGCTGATTCTTGCCCTTATATTTTTGAAAAACCCCGGAAAGCACACAATAATCTACAAAAAGTGTCGGATTTATAAGTTTGACTATACAAAAACATAAGTACCTTTCACGAAACTTGCGCTATGTTGGAAGTGTGACCAAAAATCAAACCGCAGAAACGATCAATGGAAAGTTGTTCAGGAGTGTCCAAAGGAACTCAATAAAAGAAGGATTGGAAACGCTGCGTAGGAAAGTAAATAAGTTTGGGCTTCGCATCAAATGCGCATGCACAGCCCCTGGAATCTGAGGTTAGGTATGAATGAAATTAGGATAGCGGAAGCAAGAGAAGCGATTCGATATATAAGGTCCGTAGCTGCACAACATGATGAATTGAATAACGACTGTTTGATGAAGGTAATCACAAGTGATTCGAAAACACCACCATCAGTACTGCGAGTCATCGCGAGCAATACTTCAAACACGGAGCTATTGAGCCGAGTCGCCGCTAACTCTAATACTTCCAATGAAGTTTTGCACAAGTTGGCCAAACATATCTGCAAGGATGTGCGAATGGCTGTGGCCGACAACCCCAACGCGTCAAACCTGGCGGTCAGACCGCTGACCACCGATGACAGTCCGACCGTCAGATTTACCCTGGCCGAAAACCCTTATACAGACGAGATTGTTCTGGAGAAGCTGATGGATGACGAGAATCCGTTTGTAGCACACAGAGCCGAGGAGACCCTGGACCGGTTGCATTCTCAGGCCATGTGATCCAGCCAAGGAGGTGAAGCAAATGAAGAACAACTATATTTTGCAAGTGGATGCTGAAGATGTGTCCTTCGTGATACTGTATTCGATACTGCTAACCTCTGCACTGCTGCTCGGATTGTAGTTAGGTCGGTGTTTAGAGTGAATAGAAAGGAGGCAATACAAGCTGCCTGATTGCCGTCAGGCAGCTGAACCCTCCTCTAGATAGAAAAACCTGTGAGGAGGTGATGATATGAAAGCTGAGAGAAGAAATCCGACCACGTTGTTGGGTTGGTCCGTTGAATTTTACGGATACGAAGCAAAAAAGTTTAGGGATTCCCAGTTCAGAAAGAGCGATGATAGTTTCTTCCGTGCCAACAAAAAGACGCCGATCTCCAGTTTGAGGAAGATGGGCGAAGCCTTTCGTCTTGCCGTGTCTAAATTGGTTGATGCTTCTTAACCGCAGTCTGAAGTGGAGTTTTTAGAAGAAAACTTTAAGGGCTCAAGTCTGTACTTTTTCGAGCCAGTGGTGCTCTGGATGACATACTTCCAGGGCGTTTTGCAGCCATGCTCTCTGGTTGTTAGATAGATGCGGGAGCGCCGCCAGGAAATCCTCTTCGTCTACCGGTCGGGTGTTTTTGGCTTTAAAAAGAAGTACTATCTCAGGGCTGAGATAGGAGATACCAGATATCTTCGATAGAGCCGAATCAAGATCTCTGGTAATGCTTGTCTCTCTTCGGAAGATCCATCTTTCCCTGTCGCTCTCTTGCAGTAGGACTTCAAGGCTTGTGGTTCCACAATCGGATTTTCCATGGATCTCGTGTACCGGAAGGGCGAGGCTCTCTCCCGAACTCCAGTCTTCTAGCTTGCCGTCGACAACTTTCTGCAATCTCCAGGTTTTTAGATATTCTCTCAGGTGAGTCTGATCTTTTCGAAAGATGCCGATGTCTATATCTTTGTGCGTTCTCGTCCTCTTTTGCAGAAAGAGGTCCAGAGCCCACCCGCCTGAAATAAGCCAGGGTCGTTGAAAGTTCTCGAAGACCCTCACAGTGGTAAGCAGCTCCTGAAAGTCGTTATCGAGATCCATTTAAAGCTCAAGCGTTTCGGAGAGTTTGGGGATAATGCAGTCTATTCCGAAAGACTTTTGGATTTTGTAGTTCAGGTCATCTATCGGCTGTGGCTCTCCATGGGTCAAAACCACCTTTGGTTTATGCCCTTCTTCTTTCTGGGCCATGGAGCCGAGCCAGCGGAGTAAGTGGGTCTGTCCAGCGTGGGCGCTGAAGCCTCCGACACCATTTACGGTAGCATTGACCGCGATAGTCTCCCGAAAGATTTTAACTTTCTTTGCCCCGTCAAGAAGAAGTCTGCCCAGGGAGCCTTTAGCCTGGTAGCCGACCATTATCACAAAAGTGTTTTCCTTCCAGAGGTTATGCTTAAAGTGATGCAGAATTCTGCCCGCGTTGCACATGCCGGCACCGGCCATGATGACACAGGGACCTTCGATGTTGTTTAGCATCTGGGATTCTTCAAGGGTTTCACAGGTTCTAAAACGAAAGTTTCCTTTCCTGATCTCCCCATCTTCAATTATCACCTTAGCTTCTTCATCCATAATCTCTTCATGTCTGGCATAGATATTGGTGGCAGAGATGCCCATCGGACTATCCAGATATACCGGCATGGGCTGGACTTCTCCAGCGTTGAAAGCGCGAGCCAGGTAATAGAGAATTTGTTGGGTTCTGCCCACGGCAAAGGTTGGGATGAGAACTTTGCCTTTGCAGCCCCTTGCGGCAGAGAGAATATCTTTGAATTCTGACAGCGTGTCCGTCAGGGGGCGGTGGTCACGGTTGCCATAGGTCGATTCCATAAACACGACATCTGCCTGGTCTATAACAGCAGGATCTCGCATCAAAGGGACATCGTACTGACCGAGGTCGCCGGAGAACACGAATTTTCGTTTCTGATCTTGTTCTTTGATAAATAGCTCAACGCAAGCAGAGCCCAGGATATGACCCGCTTCCACAAATCTGGCTTTGATACCATTTTCAATATTATTGATTTCATCATATTCAACCGGGACAAATTGTCTTATCACCTGATCCACATCAGATTCTTCATAGAGTGGCTTGACCGGCGGCAATCCTGCCCGAGCCCGCCTTCTATTCTCTCGCTTCGTGTCGCTTTGCTGAATATGGGCGGCATCATAAAGAATCAGGGAGGCGATTTCTATTGTGCCCTGGGTGGCATAAATAGGTCCCCGGTATCCCGACCGGCTCAGTAGCGGCAGGCGACCGCAATGATCCAGATGACCGTGGGTAAGAAGAACCGCGTCTACTTTCTGGGGGGTGAGACCCCTGGGCACTCGGTTGAGTCTCTCCAGTCGTTTGGGTCCCTGGAACATACCGCAATCAACCAGCAATCTGGTGTTTTCAGTTTCCAGCAGATAGCAAGAACCTGTTACTTCTCTGGCTGCTCCGTGAAATGTGACGCGCATGACATGGCTTCCGGTTTTATTACTACTGGGAAACGTCTGTGGCAATCTTGTTGACCCCACAGATTTTGAAAGCTATTCTACTACTTTTGCAGAGCGATCAGCAGAGGCAATTGGGCATGGAGCGGCTTGAATCTATAGTTGAGAAGATAGATGCAGGAGGTGAGTTGTTGGCTCATCGTCCGCTATTAGGTGGCATCTCAGCATCTATGATCGCCTTTGACATGCGTGACTCCGAAGGCACAATTCGGCATCTTGTCATGCGTAAGGCCGGAGCGCGAGTATTGGCTGAGAGTCCGGAAGCTATTTCATATGAGTTCAAAGTGCTGGGTGCGCTGAAAGAGAGCACGGTCTCCTCTCCTGTGCCGGTGCTTCTGGATGAGAGCGGGGATATTTTCAAAGAACCATATATGGTATTGGAATATCTAGACGGCTGTCCAAAGTATGACGCAGGAAATTCAGTGGCGCAGAAAAGAGACTATGTGGAGAAGATGGCAGCCGCCCTGGCTGCTTTGCATGCTTTGCCTTGCTATGGTGGCGAATATGATTTCCTGACCGTTCAGAAAGATCGCCTGGAGAAGAAATTTTCGAAACGACCTGAAAAGCTGGATCCGCTTCTGCGCGAGCCGGAACTCAGGGGGATTATAGAGAACAACTTGCCTTTAAGCGGTCTGAATAAGCAGGTCTTGCTGCATGGAGACTTTTGGCCTGGCAATGTCTTATGGCAGGGGGCTGAGATTACAGGCATCATCGACTGGGAGGACGCAGAGATGGGCGATCCTCTCTACGAGATTGCGGTTACACGCTTTGACCTGCTCTGGGTTTTCGGGCGAGATGCGATGGAGCATTTTACGGAAACTTACAAAGCGCTGATTGGGGCAGAGGTGGATTTTGGCAATCTGCCATACTTTGAACTGATGTCGGCAATCAGACCGTCTCTGAGGATTTCTGAGTGGGTCGATGGTTGGGTTGACCTGGGTAGGGATGACGTGACAGAAGAGACCTTTTTGAAATGCCACAAGTACTATGTGGACCGGGCGCTCTGCGAACTGGGTTCTTAGCAGCGGGCTTAAGTGAAAGCCGTCGGTGAGCTAAAGGACTAGTCTTTTGTTTTTCTGACCGATACATTCGAACCAGATAAGAAAACTAGGCTTACTTGTTGGAAGATCCGGAATTTCATCTACAATAGATTCATATCCTTTTAAGCAATGAAGACAATGGAAAATCGGTTAAAAGATATAGTGTTTGTGCAGCTGGGGTTGTTTATGACTCCCCTGGTTCTCATTCTTTGGGGCTGGAGTCTCTGGTTCTGTTTTCTTTTTGTTTACGGCAGCGTGACCAGTGGTCAGATAACCACATCTCTGCATCTTATATTAGCGGTTGTATTGGGACTTCTAGCTGCTGTGCCTCTGTCGATAGCCAATTACAGGTTTCTCAAGTCGGTATTTAAGAAGTACGAGATGAGCCAAATATCGGTAAATGTCGTAGTCTTTCTTGCTATCTGCGGATTTTTCGCACTAAGTTTGAAAGACTTTTTCAAGTATTTGCCACTGCCCGGCTAAGCTGTAGGCGGCTTCTATAAGAGCATTCCGCAGCGAATTTATCGAAGACTTACTTCTTCTTGCATTTTATTAGTCAAGGTTTCCAGAATTCCAGGTCGAAATCTTCCATGCCTATGGCCAGGCTCTTTCCGTCCGGTGCCCAGGCGAATACTGACGGGAAGATGTCGACAAAGGAGCTGCCTTTGGCGGTTTTGTAACTGGTTTGGGTCTTTCCTGTTTGGGCATCGACAATTTTGACAATCTCGTCCTGGTCGCTGACTGCCAGATATTTGCCGTCCGGTGACCAGAAAAAGGTCGGAAACTCGTCATTGGTTGTGATTGTGTTTCTTACTTTGTCGGTGACCGGATCATAAATGACAATGCCTTTGTGTTTGTCATATGCAAGATGTTTGCTGTCCGGGGACCATGCTAAATGCTTGATGCCTTTTAATTCACGGATGGTCTTGCCGTCTTTTGCGTTCCAGATATGCAGAGACTTAGTTCCTGAATTGAAGTTGAAGCTAATGGTGGCAAGCTTTGAATTGTCGCGGCACCAACTTACCACAAAGGTCCTGTGTTGAAGTGGTTCGTAAGTGTATAGCTCTTTGCCGCTTTCAACATCCACAACGTGGACACCATTAGCGTCGGATATTGCCAGGTTTTTACCGTCACCGCTCCAGTCCAACCCGGTGACGTAAGATTTGTACTCTCTCCAGCCGTCATTGGTGGTGGCGCCGTTTTGAGGTAAAATCGGATTCCAGCGCCGCTCCGGATCGAAGTCTTTTGCCCGTTTGCTGATTTTGGATTTTACCAACTTGCCGCTTTTGCTATCGAAGATGAAGACGTTTAGGTAGTGCGCAACGGCCACATAGCGGCCGTCCGGAGACCATGAGACAGGGCTCCAGTTGTCTCTTGCCATATTGGTGTCTGCTTTGACAGAGAATCTTTTGTCTACAGGTTTCTGGATGTCTTTGTCCGGATTGAGTTCCAACAGAACTTCACCGGTGTTCGCTTTGACAATGGCGGCTGTATGCTTCTTGTAGCCGATGACTAATCTCTTTCCATCTGGAGACCACGATATGGAGCCGACGTATGTTTCGTTTGGCAGCTTTGCCATCGCTGCCAGCGGCGACATGAAGATCGCGGTTAGTATCAATGATGATACTGCCCTGGCTCGCAAGCCTATGCGATTTGCGGATTTCCTTTTGCGCTTCACGATTGATTTTCCTTTACCACTTGCTTCATTCTTTTCAGGCATGTTTTGTACAAGTATCTATCTACCGTAGATAGCTGCTTCTTGCCGGATTTGGCATAAGCTTTGCTCCGCACTTTGTAAGCATCAAAGTACATCGGTTCAGCACCAATTATGGTATTGCAGTCATCTATGGCTGCTTTGTAATTCTTGAGATTTAAATAGGCTCTAGCCCGACTCAATCTTGCAGGCAAGCTGTTCGGCGAGAGTTGAAGGGCTCTGTTGCTGTCTTTGAGAGACTGGCTCCAGTTCTGGTTGTTATATTGGTTTATCTTTGCTCTAGCCAGATAAAACCAGCCGGTTTTGTCGTTGATTTTGATAGCTTTGTCGCACTCGGAAAGGGCGCGATCAGGGTTTTCTATGAGTCCCAGGGCTTTGACCGCAAGACCAGATGCGTTTCTTGGATTGCGGGCCAATACCTGGCGTGCCAACCAGAGTGTTTGCTGATAATCTTGCAGGCAGAAGTGACATTGCGCAAGTCTTATTGCCACGCCTTCGTCACCTTTGCGAGCATACTTTTGCGCTTTCTTTAGATCTAGAATTGCCTCCTCGTAGAGACCGTATCCCATGAGCCAGCTGGCACGCTCCAGTAAATATCGTACATCTTTGGGATTAGCTCTTACAGGCTTAGACAAGTCGTCGAATAGAGAGGTGAACTTTTTGAAGCCCGGAAGAGGCAGCCTCTTCTGGTTAGCATCATCAAGTGCTACCGGAACATTCGGATCCCAATCGTCAAAGTTTTCTCTTGCATCGGCATAGTTGCCGGATGTTAGAGCTATGCATGCTGCAATCGTCCCTGCAGCTATAATCGGGGTTTTGTCCCTCAGTAAAAAGGGCTCTCTCATCGCCTTGTGAAAAAGTCGCATCTTGCCTGTTTTGTCCCGGCTATCCAAAAGTCTAATGTTCTTGTAAGCTCTTCCAAGATATCATAAAAAGACTACCGCAGTTTTAATTCCTGGAGAAATGAATGGGTCGTATCGAACTTGTTGTTGATAGAACCAGATATAGCATTGTTTTGATAGCGCTTCTGGCTGTTTCCTGCGGTCAGGGAGCGCAAGGTTCCGGCTCTGACGCATCTTTTGTTCCGGTTGAAAATCCGACCAACGAGCATGCCTGGCAGCTTTTTCAACAAGCTAAGCACGAAGAGTCGATGCGAGAGTACAAGTCTGTTTTATTGAAAGATGACAAGGATGCCAATGCCCATTACGGTGTCGCCTGTAATTTAGATAGCCTGGGCAAGTATGAAGAAGCGCTCGCTGAGTACAACATCGCCTACAGTCTCAACCCTGAGCACACAGGGGTTTTGAACGATCGAGGCAACTTGTACGGCAAATTAAAGCAGTACGATAAAGAGATTGGGGACTATTCCAGAGCGATAGAACTGGAGCCCTGGAATGCTGCCAATTGGAACGACCGCTCCAGTGCTTACCTCGATATTTACAAAGACGATCTAGCTTTGAAAGACGCGACCGAGTCGGTTATTCGTGATGGTGAGTATGTTAATCCGCATTACTATAGAGGTGTCGCATTTTGGCGCATGGGTGAGAATAAAAAGGCTCTGATTGCGCTACGAGCTGCTCTCGACTATGAACCAACTTTCGCAAACGCCCATGACCTGATGGGGAACATTTATTCTGAGAATGAAAATTTCAGGAAAGCGATTGACCACTACACCCAGGCTTTGACTCTGCGACCTAAGCAGTATTACTTCTATGTGAAAAGAGCTAATTCTTATGATGAGCTTGGCAAGCATGACGATGCTCTGCGCGATTTGAAGCGAGCGGTTGAGTTGGCTCCTGAGAAGAGTTATGCCAGAGATGCCTTGTTCAAGCACGAATATTTGATGGAGCATGGCAATCTCTCCGACGCCGAGCTTTTTCCGATCGGTTGCTGCGCACTACTGGACCACATGAACGAACATCGCCATGATATCTTGATGCCGGACATTCCGACCAAGAAAAACATTGAGGCAGAGAAAAGGTCTTTGCGCGTCAATGGCTGGAGCGTAAACTCCCGGGATGATTTGCTGAAAAATCTGAAATATCTTGAAGATGGTGGCAACCGCGCGCTCTTTGATGAAATTGCGACCGCACTAAAGTCGTCCGATCCGGACAAAGCCTTTGATGAACTCTTGAAGCGGCATAGTGAAACTTATGGGCGTGAGAAACTTCTTGACCGGCGCACAGTGGTGGCAAAATATGGTGACAAGCTGGGCAAAAAATCTTTGGTTGGCTGGGATATGATTCGCTACATACATCTATGTCGATGGGGCGCTCTGGCTGGTTATATGAGTGAGGAAGAGGCGTGGAATCGCATTAAGCCTGTGGCTCAGAAGTTGCAGAAAACTTTTGATTCCTGGGAAGATCTTGGTGACAACTACTTGATCGGACGTCGTTTCTGGAACAAGAAAGTGAGTTTGGAAGGCGCTTCAGAGTTTCAGAAGATTGTTGATTGGCTCAAGACCAACAAAGATAGTCCCTGGGTTAAGGTTGACTGGAATACAGATTTGAGTTGACCTGTTTTTTGGGTCGGAAAGATCCTCGGTAAACTTTTCAGTCTACTTCTGGATCGACTCCAAACAAACTCTTCCTGTCATGGTGGACAAAGTAGCCACCGCGATTAAGGAAAGTCTTGATGCCGCAAAAATCGATATGCCGTACCCGCATCAGGTTATGATGTTCCATGGTGACTCTAATGAACTCAAGCTGGCTAGCGCGGGGCAGGCGGAAGCTGAGTAAGTCAAGGTTTCTATGTTTATACGAATTGCCGGTTTTCTAATAGTGTTTGCGTTACTTAAAGTCTGGTATCGGTGCCCCTTCAGGAAGAGTAGGGGATGCTTTCTTGACTGGTGAGGCTTGTCTTCTGGTCCTCAGAATTTCGGACTGAGTTTCGTGAATCTTCTGCTGTTTTTGATAAGCTGCTTCAATCAGTTTCACGAACGCAGGATCTTGCTTTGTTTGTTTTGCGAGTTCCAGAGCATCCTTAAATCTGTAGAGAGATTCTGTGCACTTGCCTTGCACCGCCGCTTCTTTGGCCGCTTTGTAGAGCAGAAAAACTCTTTTGTTCACATAGTCTTTTTGTGAATCTTCATTGTTTCCAGTCTTAAGCCAAGGTGGGTTGAAGTCTAGTTCTTTCTTTGCTGGCTTTTCAGGTTTTGGTTGTGTTTTTTCGCTGTGTTTTTTAGATGGAGCAGTGAAGCAAGGGTGGCCGTCGACGACGTAGCTTTTCGTCTGAAAGATGTTTGAATCATACAGACCAGACGCTTTTCCGTCTGAGCTTTTGACTTTGGGGTCGCCAGATTTTGCTAAGGCCTGTGACATAGAAATAGCGATTGAAAGGATGGAGAAAAGTGCTCTTCTGAATTGCTTTTCAATCTGAAACTTCAGCTTGTTTTCTTTGGTCAGAATTTTTCCGTCGAAGTCTCGTGTTATGTGAAGGCAGGCTGTGTCTTGATATTGATCAACTAAGGCTTGTGCTTCTGGGGCGGAGAATTCGGCTAAGTTGAAAACGGATTTGTCACAGCCGCCACAGACTTTAGTCTTAGAATCTCCAGTCATATTTTCCCAGCCATAGCAGCAGGGGGCACCTATGAAAACATTTTCTAGATCGATTCTTTTTTCAGGCATGGGTTCAGTCTATATGAATAAAAAGCCAATATATCATGGACTGTAAGATTCTAGCAGTGTTTTTGGATGTACGCTCGATTGCGAACTGGTGGACATTTGAAGTTTTGAGAGACCAGCTTATTGATGCAAAATATTGAGACTTACTGCGCCTTTAATAGTATCATTAATGGGGTCAATTCTAAGAAGGTTGTGCATTGCTTTCGTTAGATTCTCCTAGGTGGAAAGAGCTCAATCAGGCATACGGCTCTGCAAGCGAAATTCCAGGCCTTCTCCGGGCGGTAGCAGAAGGTGAAAGTTCATCAGCGTGGGAAGATATCTGGAGTTCGCTTTGTCACCAATACAGCATCTATTCGGCAACTTACGCTGCTATTCCTCACCTGGTCTCATTGGCAGAGCAAGGGAGCCTAAAGAACCGCTTAGAGGTGCTTATTTTTTGTAGTACCGTCAGACTTTTTGGAAAGTTGGAGTCCGAAGTGGTATCTGAAGATTTGTGCGATTCCTATAACTCAGCTATGAACACTATTAAGGGATTGGCTTTAGGATTAATACAGGAAGCTTCCAAGGAGGAGCTGTTAGATAAGTATCCACTACCTTTTCTAATTCAAGCTGTACTCGGACTCCAGTTTGGACCTTATCCGAGCATATGTATTCTTGATAGACTCGCGGAAGGTAGTAGCGAAATTGAAGCAGAATGTCCAAAGTGTGGCTCTGGTCAGTTTTTTGATCTAGCCAATCTTCCGGGGGAGGCAAGGACTAAGTCTGCTCAATCTCAAGGTTTAGAAAATGGTGCGACCATTATCCAAGAGATTCCCCCGGATGGTTGGTCTTCAGGAAGTATTGTTCAAGTCGCCGCTGCATTGGCGTCATCATTTGGAGATGACCGTTTGTCCGCAATGATATTGGGCCTTAATACTGAGACTGTTTGCGAAGCTTGCGCATTTCGGTATCGAATTTCAGACGGATTTGATGTGCTTTGAATGCTCCGCTGTTGAAAAGCTAAAGATCAAGAGCGGCATAGATCAGACCGCAATAAAAGCTGCTCGCCATAGCATTGATTCCCCATTCGACAGAAGTGATAGTATCAACGATCAATCGCTCGAGAATAAATTGAATGAGACAGCAGATAAGAATGCCGATTTTTGCAAAAGTGACCCATTAGAATTTTTGTTCAAAAGTAAATGCATACAGTATGATACAAGCATCATGGCCAGCAAGAAACGAACAGTATCATTCGCTTTGACAGCAATTGCTTGCTGTATAGTGCTTTTCGGCTTCGGTATCGAATTTGGCATTAGAGAGGGTCAACACACCAGCCTTACTCCAAACTCTTGACCCTTGCTTGAACGCATCAGGGTCATCGCTCCCAAATTCGGACATGCGCCTGTCAGGGCGGCAACAGTCGAAACTTGTAAAAGTGTTCTTCGCAAGCTTCCCTCCAAAATATATACTCTCCTGGAAGATGGCGGTGCCACCATCAACCTGGCTCCCAACATCGAGGACAATTGGCCAGGGACCGGAGACGATCAGCGCCCCGGTATACTAAATGTGACTATGGGCGAAGAGTCTGGTCGATGCTATGGGCGGGACGTCTGGCTCTATGAATCCGAGAAAGTCCGCGGCAGCCATAAGCTTAAGCCGGCTCGTTCTCAGGATGAGATGAAAACGCATTTGTACCAACTGCTTGGACATGCGGTGAACGATTGTATGGGCGTGGTGACCAACAAGATAGAACTTACGAAGTTGTACGCAGAGGATTTGGACAAGATGCCCTACTGGGCTAAGTTTGAGTTCCCTGAAGAGAGAGTGAGAAGTGCTGATGCGCGCGCTCTTGGCTGTTCTGAGATTATAGGAGTTCTGATTAGCGGTGAGGACTACCACCTTTATCCAGTACTGAAGGCATTTCCTAGAACCTCTAAGTTTCTGAAAAAAGAGCTTAAGATAGACTAGTTGGCTATTTGTGCTTTGTCTCTATCTTGGTGAGTTCAGCTTCTTCGCTTGCCATGCGGCTGGTTAAGATCATTGAAAGTAAAATGGAAACTGCGATTATGATGACCAGGCTAAAGCTGACAGGGAGGGCAACCCTGTCACCGATGAACTTTTGACGATTAAATGGAAGCTTCGGCATAAAATGACAGGCAAATTTTTGCTATTAAGGATGACTTCAATAATAAGACTTATGGTTATAGTAGTATATATGATGCTATGTTTTTGTTGTGTGTCGCGAAGAGGAAAGTCCGATTCTAGCAGCTAAGAAACTGAATGACTTGAAAGCGAGCGCTTTAGCTTAAATACTTGGGCATCAGAATAGTCTCAACAAATTCTTTTCCTCGCAAGGAGTTTTTTGCTATTGCCTTCCAGTGATGATAAATCAACTAGTGAATGGAATTGGGATGAAGCGGCAATCGCTCGAAGGAAAGTTCGAGCAGATAGAAAAGTTCTGCGAGCACAAGAATTGTCTAAACACCTAGAGGGTGCGGAAAGGAGAATTTTCGATTTGATGTGGCCGTTCAATGAGAGCCATAGGGAGCTTGATAAAGCTACCCTGGCAAAAGAACTTGGAATTTCTGTTTCTGAACTCGATGATAAAGCTTTTGCTCTCTTTTCTCGTTTGCTGAGAAGTTGAGAGTTGCACGAAAATTATTGCGTTCTATTTGATTATGATGAAACCTGGCTTTCCCAGAGCGCCGGTCGAAGAGTTTCATTCAGCCCAGGGTGAATTCAGCAAAATCTCTTCCGTGCATTCGGTGCTAGAGTCGAAAAGTTCTAAAGCCCTCTTTAGTCCTTTTAACAGATCTTCAGTGGAAGAGTCTGAAAAATCTTTGTCAATTATCAAGGAACTGGATACACCCATTCCGTTTTCGGATTGTAGAAAGAAGGAGTGCCCTGAAAATTTAAGAGAACAACCTTCCGATTCAAGTACCAGGTCATCAATATTTTCTGTTCCATTGAGAGCGTGCGAAACAAATCGTTCTAGCTTCTCCGTTTGCTCTTTTGTCAGCTTCATCTTGGTAGATAGGCAATCTGAAATTTCCAAACTATCTTTTCTCCAATATAGTGCAAAAGGCTCTATGAACGGTTCGTAAGTTTTTGCTGGCATATCGGCTAACTGAATACCGTATTTTTCAGTTATTGGGTTCTTGATACGATTGACCAGTTCTATTACCTGTGGTGATTTCTGGGAGAAGTTGTACATAAAAAATACTTTCAGCTCAAAGGTCGGAATTTCGACACCTCTATCCAGGAGAGTTCTGAGGCTTTCTGCTGCTGCATTTACCACTGTGGTGCTTCCATCTTCTAGAATGGAGTTGATAAGGCTGTGAATTACAGGCAATCTTAGCCAATAGGGCGAATCAGAATTGATTTCTGAGATTATCTCTTCTGTAGCCTTTTTCCTTAATATAGAAGGTTGAGTCTTATTCGAGATATTCTCAAGGCATTCGATAAGTCTGGAAGCGGCAGGCTCTTCACGTTTGCTCATTAGCTCTGTTGTCTCAATCGAGTTATTCTCAATTCTTAAGACCCCGCTATCAAGCTTGTCTTCACCTAGCCAGCCAACTTCTCCGGTGAGTTTGTAGCTCCAGGGCAAAAGGAAAGTTTCAATAATGTAGGTGAGCCATTTGTCGAAATTGTGAGGTTTGTCTGTTCCATTCCAGACAATAGCCTCTCCTTCTTTATCAGGTGTCCAGCAGCACCACAGGCTTGGCTGTGAGCCAGGTGGCTGGTTGTGATCCAAAACACTGGATTCGTCACTACCTACAACAAACTCACCTTCTGTTCCTGCCGGGAGCCCAACCGCTGTTCGCAGAGTATCAACCTCTTTCTTTGCAGCAGCTTCGTCTCGTTTCATCCTTCTAGATTCAGAAAATTGCCTCAAATAATCGAGATGGTGGGATTCTAGTTGTCTGTCAAGTTTGAACTCTCCGGCAAAGCTGGTGCAGTAGCCCATTTATATGGTCCTCCTAGAAAGGAATTCAAGCATAACACGGGATACCCAATGTGATGACGCTCAAAGGTTTAAGTTGGTTTTTCTCATGGGTATAGTTCAATCAATGAGAAGTATAGTATCCGGGCTGGTATTGGTGCTGATTTTAACAACAGTAGTCACTGTTGGTTTCAAGTACTGCAGCTTGGAAGATTCAGTAGAGCTGAGTTCTATTGGTCTGAGGCTCAAGCACAAACTGTTTTGCAAGAAAAGACTCAAGGAAGCTCCTCACCATGATTATGTGAAGAGAAATAGATTTTCTTCTCTTAGAGTTTCGTCTTCTGGAACTACAGGACCATCACTGGTTTCCAACAAAGGCATCGAGCATTACTTCGTTAGTTTATATGCTGGATATGCATTTGCTTCATCAGTTCAAAATTTTGTTCAGCGTTTGTATTTGAGTGAGAGACTATTGCTTTAACTTGAGCAATAATTCCTGGCACCTATAGTGGTGAAACAGTTTAACTGCAAGATTGCCTGAGTATAGTTGAAATTCTTGCTCTACAGGTATCTCAATATTTCAATTCCATCAGCCTCAGCTGTTGATGGTAACTCTTATGAACTCAAATACAACTAGAAATATTTCTGTATCTACAGTATTACATGATTTAGTAGGTGGATTGACTGCGGCCATTGTTGCACTTCCAATTGCGCTAGCATTTGGTGTTGCTTCTGGATTGGGTCCTGCAGCTGGAATCTATGGAGCTATTACTTGTGGCTTTTTTGCCGCCTTGTTTGGTGGCACGGCCGCTCAAGTCTCAGGACCTACAGGGCCTATGACGATAGTAGTAGCATCGCTATTTGCGGCTTCACCAGATCACCCGGAACGTGTTTTTGCTGCTTCAATAATAGCTGGCGTTATTCAAATAATCTTGGCTCGTGTAAAGGCGGGACAGTTAATCGAATACATTCCCTATCCGGTAATATCAGGCTTCATGTCAGGTATTGGAATCATCATTGTGGTTCTAGAATTGAATCCACTTTTGGGAACAGATGCAGAAGGAAACGTCACTGAAGCATTGGCTTCTATTCCAAAGATTGTTTTTGATTGGAATCAAGATTGTTTTTTAATCGGAATATTTACCATTGTATCCATGTATTTGCTTCCTCGATTTTCAAGTAAGTTGCCTGCATCTCTAGTTACTCTTATTGCTGCAAGCACTCTTGCCTCTTTCTTCAATTTAAATGTTCCGGCAATTGGAGAAATCCCAAGCTCATTTCCTTTGCCAAAAATTCCAGCTCTCAAGTTGATTGAGTTTCATCAAGTATTTGTCACTGGAATTGCCCTGGCTGTTTTAGGTTCACTAGACTCTCTACTTACTTCAGTTGTCGCTGACAAAACGCTCTTAACTCGCCACGACAGCAATCAAGAGCTGATTGGACAAGGCATTGGAAATATTGCTGCTGGGTTCGTTGGGGGGTTGCCTGGTGCAGGCGCAACAATGAGAACCATGGTCAACATAAGGGATGGTGGCAGAACGAAGTTGTCTGGCATGTTCCATTCTTTGGTTCTATTAGTGATAGTCATATTTCTTGGTAGGTTTGCCTCACAGATACCGCTGGCGGTACTGGCAGGAATACTTATGACAGTAGGATTCTCAATTATCGATTATAGGAGTTTGCTAAGCATAAAGAAAACTCCCAGTGCTGATGTGACTGTTATGTTGGTTGTTCTGTTTTTGACTGTCTTTGTTGATCTTATAATCGCTGTTTTGGTAGGAGTTTGCCTTGCCTGTGCTCTCTTTGTAAAAGAGGTTAGCGATGCCAAACTGTCCGAGCATGGACACATCGATACTATTGAGCATCTATTTGAAGTTACCGTGAATTTGGAGCAAAGTACAAGAAAACGAATCTACACCTATACATTCAATGGTCCACTTTTTTTCGGAGAGGTAAAGAACTTTCAAGAGGCTATGGTCAACGTAGAAAACGCTCTTTATGTAGCCTTGAGATTTACGAATGTTCCAATTATTGATCAAAGTGGAGCCTTTGCTCTAGAGGAAGTAGAAAAGTTGCTTGAAACGCGCGGGGCAAAGATTCTTTTCGTGGGCATCAGGCCAGACATAGAGAGAAGGCTTGTCGAAATGAATGTGATCAAGCCATCTTATCATTGTTTTAACACCCTTGAAGAAGCTATTCAATTCATTCAGAAGAGAGAAGGGGGAGCGGAGTCAGAAGAGCGCATAAAATCTTTTGGAAAACCAGGCAAGGAAGTCACAGATGGAGGTGATGTTGAATGATTGTCGACTACACTAACAAGCTTCTAAAAATCTACAATGGGGCAGCGGAGAGTTTTGAGGTGTTGGACAGCTTAAATGTCATAGAGAAGGCTAGCGGAGCTACTGGTTTAGAAACCTTTTTGACAAATTTCGAAGTCGCTGTGGCGCAAGGCGTGACTATGTTTGGCAATCCAGCTCTACATGTACTAAAGGGAAGTCCTCATTCAGAATTATGGGTAGTTCGCGTTGGTGCTGAATTCGAAAAGCTTACGGCTTGGGATATTGGGCAGGACTTGCTTTTTGTCTTGTTTCTCACCACTCAGTCCAATAATAATTCCATAAAAATTGTAGCTGGAATAGTTCCCTGAGTAATTTGGGAGAGTACCCTTATTTTGAAGCAAGCGAGGAATGGTCAGAGGCAAGACCTTTTCCGATCCTTCCATTTTTGATATCTTAGAGCTTAGGTGTGCTAGGAGTCCCTTAATTTGAGCTGCAACCGCAATTTAGGTATTTGCTTATTCTTGCTACTCACTTGGCAGGTGGCTTCTTCTCTTTCATTGCTTGATTTCAGCAACTGGCAGTTCAGCTTTAAACAGCACCACCAATCTCAGCTGAGTACGGCTTCTAAAAGCTCTTTGCGTATTGTGGAGACCAATTCGAGTGATATGGATGGGGACGGTCCCCGCCGCTTGCTCGCTAATCTTATTTTTGTCATTTTATGCTTAACACTGAAGTTCATTTGTCAGACGTTTGGAGCTTGTTATAGACATCAATTTTTGCCTGCAACGACACCAATTTGGCTTGTAAATGGTGCAATTTTGCGTTGATTCTTTCAGAAGATTGAGTCTTAGAAACCATAGATTTTAAAGTAGGTAAAAGAAGATGCACAAGCTCGCTTTGATAGGCGACTTGGCAGCAGTTTGGCTATCTGCGCTCCTCATAGGGGGGGTATTTAGTAGCCTGCGGCTGCCTGTAATTGCCGGATACATTTTGGTAGGAATTCTTATTGGCCCGTTCGGCCTTAGGTTGATATCACAGCCTGAACAGGTCAATGTGCTCGCTGAATTCGGAGTTGCTTTGTTACTGTTCTCTCTTGGTGTGGAGCTGAGTTTCAAACAGATTTTTGTTTCTGGAATTCGCACAGTTTTTGCGGGATTAACCCAGATATTCATTGTTGTTTCGTTGGGTATGATCTTTGCTTTTGAATTTGGACTTACTGACAGATTCAGTTCAGCATTCTTAATAGGTTTTATTTGTGCTTTGTCAAGCACTGCTGTTGTTACTAAGAGTTTGATAGACAGGGGAGAGACTGACAGTCGGTATGCCAGGATCTTAATTCCCATGCTCATAATTCAGGATTTAGCTTTGATTCCTGTGATGGCAATCATTCCGAGCTTGAGTGTGTCATATGATTTGTTTTTTGAGTCGCTTTTGTGGTCAATTGGTAAAGCTTCTCTGGTAGTCTTAGTTGTTGCTTTCGGAACTCGGTATGCAGTCCCTAAGCTGCTTTCTTGGGTTTCTCAGCAGTCCTCCAAAGAACTATTCATTTTGGCGGTGCTTTCCATATGTTTGACTGTCTCCCTCTTCGCTCATGAACTTGGCTTGTCACTCGCTCTTGGGGCTTTCCTGGCCGGATTGATGATAAGTGAGAGTACCTTTGGGCTAAAGGTTCACTCCGATATAGTGCCTTTGAAAGACCTTTTCTCCACGGTGTTTTTTGTATCAGTAGGAATGCTGCTTAATCCAGGTTTTCTGCTATTGCAGTGGCAGTATTTTGCTTGTTTTTGTTTGCTTCTGGTTGTTGGGAAATTCTTTGCGGGACTTATTGCTAGTCTGTTTGTGGTTAACAAAATAAATGCCGTAAGAGTTGGTTCTGCAACAGCCCAGCTTGGGGAATTCTCTTTTGTGCTAGCTACTGTTGGTTATGCTCAAGGTCTGATTGACTACAGTTTTTACCATCTTTTCCTTGGCGGAGCTGTTTCAACACTTATAATTTCACCATTCATTATTCAATTCACAAACAGTGTTCTGGTTGCTCGCAGGAGTACCAATGATAGTGGCACGAGGGAAGTTGATTTTGCTCCGGGCTATCAGAATCACTTGATTCTGAAAGGCTTTGGTCGCTCAGGCAGGCATTTGGCTATTATTTTGAAAAGCAACAACATTCCATTTGTTGTAATTGAAGTTGATGGTAGAAAAACAAAAGAGCTTGAAGAGTTAGGCATTCCATACATTTTTGGAGATGTATTGCGCGATGATGTTTTGCAATCAGCCAATATAGGAGAAGCTAAGTGCTTTGTCATCACAGGTTCTGATGTCTTTACCAACAGACATTTAGTTGAAATAGCAAGAGACCATAGCAAGACTCTTACAATCATTGCTCGAACTCCAAGAACCGAAGATGCAGATCAGTTAATTAAGTCAGGGGCAAATGTTGTAATTCAGCCTGAATTCGAGGCAAGTATTGAGATTAGTAAGCTTGCTCTTAGCACCATGGGAAGCTCTTCTGACCAGATTCTGTCATCACTTAGCGCCTTACGCCAAAGCGGATACAGACTATTCAAACCGGAAATTGAGCCGGATCCTTTTCTTGATTTCTCGCATGAAGATTATTATGGAGTCTGGTATTGCTACGAGGGCAATCCTGAAACTATTGAGTCTTTAGATATTAGAAAACAGGCAGGTATAACTGTTTTAGCTGTTAGAGGCTGTGATGGGTTGAAGCCGCATCCAGATGGATCAATTACCTTAAGCCACGGAGATAAGTTGTATGTGAGTGGCACCGAGTTTCAGCTGTATAAATTTGAAATTCTGTACAAAGTAGTGCCTGACTCTATTGAGGTTCTAACAGATGCTAGCCGATAGGATGTTGGAAGCGAGTTCAGAAATTGCGAAATTGGTCGTTGGCAAACCTGAAAAGGCGCTATTCCCTCTAGAGATAGAACATCGGAAGTTCAATCCTGCTAGCAACAAGAAACGAGCAATGAAGATAAACAAACAAGTGACACTACGGGTAAATGCATAAATGAGTGAAAAAGGCATCAGTGAAAGTTCGCCTTCTGGCGATTCACAAAACGAAGAAGCGAATTGGGGCAGAAGAGAGTTATTGATTGTAGTAATTCAAGTACTCTTAGTTAGTGCCATCTCCGGTGGTATAGGAGGATGTAGTGCTGTCCTGGAGGAGATTCCTCAGGCACCAATTGGTGAACTGATTGATGCATTTGCTATTGGATTGACTAGCTCTATGCTGTCGGCTGCTTGTTTGATAATTCTATCTGTCGCTTTGCTTTGGCTTGCGGGAGTAATCAACAAGAATAGAGATTTGAAACCCATGCAAGTTGATGTAGATACTGGGACTAAAAAGCTCATTTTCTTCATTGCCATTTTTGTTTCCGGTTTTGTAATGTTGATCTACACATTGTGGTTCGTATCCACTTGCAAATAGGTAGGTAAGAGTGGATGTATGGGATTACAGCATATAGTTGAAGCTAACTCGGATTTATCACTAAACTGCGTTACTCCTGATCGGGGACAATTAAAAGAGACCTCGCCGCAGCAAAGGTAGGCATGTCACTGAGTACGGCGAAAAGATATTTGAAGAACAGAGGGAAACGGCGGCGAAAGCGGCCGGAAGAACGGACATG
>MDTD01013489.1_pt1 | contig 35196 bp, 35 predicted proteins | sample 811221 | NCBI WGS metagenome assembly MDTD01 (sample SAMN05326646, study PRJNA326480) | marine metagenome | isolation source: seawater | place: Pacific Ocean: South West | collected 2011
AACCAAAAAAATTTTTTAATTAAGAAAAAAATTTATTACGGGATTGAACGTTTTGTGACAGAATTTTATGATATTCATCATGAAGATTTAAGAAAAAAAACAATTAATAAAGATTTGATAACTATTTCTGACGAATTGTTTGGAAAATTTGGAGAATTATCTAAAACTTTTTCAAATGATATAATAAAATCTTTTTATTTTGATAATACTTTTGTAAGAAAGGATGAAAATTTATTAAAATTTAGATAAATGATGAATAATTTATATGCTATTGCAATTAAAGCTCGAAAATTAATATTAGAGTCTTCATATTTAAATAAAGGACATTTGTCATCTTCATTGTCATGTATAGATATTGTAGTTGCCTTATATTTTGGAGGTATTTTAAATTTAATTAAGATTAAGAACCAATCTCCGACAAGAGATCGTTTTATTCTAAGCAAAGGTCATGCAGAATTATCGTTATATGCAGTTTTAGGATTAAAAAATTTTTTTCCAGTGAGTGATTTAATAAAATCGTGTAATTCTATAAATGCCAAATTAGGAAGCCATGTAAGTCATAAAGTTAAAGGTGTTGAATTATCTACTGGTTCGTTAGGACATGGCTTAAGTTTTGCTTGTGGGATATCATTAGCCGCAAAAATAAACAAAACAAAAAATTATCAATATGTTCTATTGGGTGATGCCGAGTGCACAGAAGGGTCTACCTGGGAAGCTGCTTTATTTGCTTCAAAACATAAATTAGATAATTTAATTTTAATAATTGATAGAAATAATATTGCTGCATTAGATTTTGTTCACAAATTTACAAAGTTAGAACCTCTGGCTTCAAAATGGAGATCATTTGGTTGGAATGTTTCAAATGTTGATGGTCACAATATTAGTTCAATTATAAGAAAGATAAAAAAATTTAAAAATAAAAAAAATAATAAACCTTCTGTAATAATAGCAAAGACTATTAAAGGTAAAGGTGTTAGTTTTGTTGAGAATGATGCTAGCTGGCATGTAAAAGGTATAAAGGATTTACAGATGTACTTAAAAGCAAAAAAAGAGTTAAAATGATAAGTCTAGACTCTAATTTAATGCGAGATGTACTTATCTCAGAACTAGAAATAGAGGCAAAAAAAGATAAAAATATTATTTTAATTTCTAATGAGCAGGGAGCTATCGCTCTTGATAGTTTTAGAAAAAATTTACCCAATCAATTTATAAATGCAGGAGTGTCCGAACAAAATATAATTTCTGCAGCAGCAGGAATGGCTAGTGCTGGAAAAAAGGTATTTGTTTATAGTATAGCAACATTTATTACTCTGAGGTGTCTTGAACAAATTAAACTTGATGTTGGAGTTATGAATTTACCAGTTAATATTATTGGTGTTGGAGCTTCATTTTCATATGACGTTGCAGGACCCTCGCATCACGCCACTGAAGATATATCTATTTTGAGGTCAATCAATAATTTAGAAATTTTTTCACCTTCTGACAACATAACCACTAAAAATTTATTAAAATTGATATTAAAGTCAAAAAAACCTTCTTATGTCAGACTGGACAGAGAAAATTTGGGTAATTTTAAAAATAAAGTTATAAAAAAAACAGGTTTTAATGTCTTAGGAAAAAAATCTAAAATTTTATTAATAACGAATGGCAAAATAGCACATATAGCTTTGGACATTCAGAAAGATATAAAAAAATTTCAGATTATTGATTTATATAAAATCAAACCATTAAATAAAAAATTACTTGTTAAAGAAATTAAAAAATATAAAAAAGTTATAGTAGCTGAAGAAAACTTTATTGATGGTGGTATTGGTTCATCTATTTCTGAATTAGTTGCAGATTATAATATTAATATAAAATTGATAAGAATTGGAATTAAAGAAAAAAATCTTTACAACTATAATCCTAGAAGCGAAACTTTAAAACTGAACAAACTTGACAGAAATTCGTTAAAAAATTTAATTCTTAAAAATTTATGAACAAAAAAATTGATATAGTATTTAATGACTGTAAAGCAATTCTAGAAAATGTGCCTTTAAAGAGATTTAAGAATTCTAGAGTTATGATTCTAGGGGCAAATGCTTTTCTTACTTCTTACATTCAATCTGTGATTTTTTATGCTAACCAAAATAACAAATTAAACTGTTGTATTGATAGTTTTTCAAAAAGTAGTCCATCAGATTTAATCAAATATTTTATTAAAAAAGATAAAAGAATTAAATTTTTTAAAAAAGATTTGACTAAAATAGGAAATTTAAAAAAAATTTTTAAAAAAAGGTATGATTTTATTTTTCTAGCAGCAACTTATGGATTTCCAGAGAAATGGTTAAAAGATCAAATTGGTACAATTTTTTTAAACACTTATTTATTACAACAAATTTTTGAGAGATATAAAAAAACTAATACCCGATTTTTATATTTTAGTTCTGTTGATGTATACGGAGATACAAACTTACATAGAAAAAATAAGCCTGTTCAAGAAAATTATCCAGGATCTTTAAATTTAAATTCTAAAAGAATAACTTACGGTGAATCAAAAAGAATTGGTGAAGTTATCTGTAAAAATTATATTAAATCATATAAAATGAAAATATATATTTCTCGATCCGCACACACATACGGACCCGGTTTAAAGAGCAGTGATAAAAGAGTTATTATTGATTTTATTAAAAAGGCTAAAAATAAAAATTTAAAGATGTTAGATAAGGGTAAAGCAGTAAAAACATTTGGTTACATTAGTGATATTACTGAAATGTTTTTTAATATAATCCAATCAGGTAAAGAAAATTTATATAACACTACAGGTAAAGATTATATTTCTATATATTCACTTGCTAAAAAAATAAATAATTTTTTTCCAAAATCAAAAGTAACATTTTCTAAAAAAATAACAAAATTAACTCATATCAATTCAGACCCAGAAAAAAATTTATTTTCTTCAAATAAATATATTAAAGAGTTTCGAAAAAAAAAATTTGTAAACCTTGATAAAGGTCTTCAAAATTTAATTAAATGGTTAAATTAAAATGAATTATAGAAGATTAGGTAAGTCAAATTTAAAACTATCCGAAATAGGTTTTGGTTGTTGGGGTTTTGCAGACAATAAAGGTATTGGTTATGGAAAAATTAATCTTTCAGAGGCAAAAAAATCTATAAAATTAGCAATAGAAAAAGGAATAAACTTCTTTGATACTGCTAATACATACGGCAATGGAAATAGTGAAAAGTTTTTAGGTCAAAATATTAAAAAAGATAGAAATAAAATAATTATTGCCTCTAAAGGAGGTTGTGAACCTCACGAAGGGCAGTATATGCCCCAAGACTTTTCTAGCAAATATTTAGAAAAGTCTTTAAACGGAAGTCTTAAAAGATTAAAAACTGATTACATTGATTTATATCAACTACATAGTCCAAGAAAAAACGATGTTAGTGATGAAACTATTGATTTTTTAAATAGACAAAAAAAAAAAGGAAAAATTAGATATTTTGGTATATCAGCAAGATCACCTCAAGATGCTGAGTATTTTATTAAAAAATTTAAAATTGATACAATTCAGATCAATTTTAATTTGATAGATCAACGAATTCTAAATACAAAAATATTTTCAATTGTGAAAAGAAAAAAAATTGGAATTATTTCTAGAACTCCTTTGGTTTTTGGTTTTTTAACAGGTAAATTGAAATCAAAATTCCTAAGAGATAAAAAAGACCACAGACTACTTTTTCCAATACAGCAGAGAGATTTATGGGAAAATTCAATAAATCTATTTAAAAACTTAAAGAAAAAAAATACTGCTTCACAATTTGCTTTGAGATACTGTCTTGATTTTAAGGAAATTACCTCTGTAATACCTGGAATGATTAAAAGAAGTGAGGTCAGTGAAAATATCAAAGCCTCTAATTTAAAAAAATTAACTAATTTAGTCCATTTGAAAATAAAAAAATTATACAGTAATAATAACTTTTATTTTGATTATCTTAGAAGTTTAAAAGATTTGAAACCAAAATAAAACAAGGTGTTTAATGTTTAATAAATTTGTAATATCAAAAACTCCATATAGAATTTCGTTTTTTGGAGGTGGGACCGACTTTCCTGAGTGGTTCACAAACAATGAGGGAATGGTAATTTCTACTACTATAAATAAATATTCCTATTTAATTATGTCATCCGATGAAGGGTTAAATCATAAATATAAAATTAAATATTATGAAAGAGAAAATGTTAATTCTTTAAATAAAATTAAACATCCTGTTATTAAAAAGGCCTTAAGATATTTTAAAAATATTAAAAATCTTCATTTATCACATCATGGAGATTTACCAGCTCAAACTGGCATAGGTTCAAGCTCAGCATTCACTGTGGGCTTAATGAATTCATTAAATTACTTGTCACGTAAAAAATTAACTAAAAAAGAACTTGCGTTGAAAGCAATTTATTTTGAGAGAAAAATTTTAAAAGAATTTGTTGGGTATCAGGATGCCATTGCATCATCAATTGGGGGTTTTAATAAGATAGAATTTAAAAAAAAAATTAAAATTCAAAATTTAAACAAATATCATATTTTTAAAAATGAATTGGAAAAATGGTGTCAATTATTTTACTTAGGGTCACAAAGAAATTCACAGAACTTAGAAAAAAAGAAATTTAAAAATTTTAAAAAAAAAGAAAAAATTTTACAAAAAATATTCAATTGTGCTAAAAAAGCGAGTTTACTAATTCAAGAAAATAAAAAAAAAAATATTACTCAGTTTGCTAAATTATTAGATGAGTCATGGAAAAATAAAAAAAAAATTCACCCTTTAGTTTCAACTACATTTGTAGATAAAAAATATAATATAGCAATTAGATCTGGATCTTTAGGAGGAAAAATTATTGGTGCTGGTAATAGCGGATTTTTATTAGTTTTGACGCCACCAAGTAAACAAAAAAAAGTAACAAAACTTATCAAGTTAAAAGAAATAAAAATAAAGTTTGAAAATTTTGGTTCAGAAATATTTTTTTTAAAAAATAAAAATGGTTTATGATTACAATTTGTTTATCTGCTAGAAATGATAATTATTATTCAAATTTCGTAAAAAGATTGGAATATAGTGTAAATTTTTTCTTATACAGCGCAGGTAAGGCAAGTTATCTAGATAAATTTGAATTTAATATAACAGACTGGGGAAGCGATAGATTTATTAACGAAGATTTTAAGATACATGATGAGTCTTTTCAAAATAAGATAAATTTTTTCAATTTAGAAAAAAGCTTTGTTAAAAAATATTCTCATAATTGTCCTGGAGGATTCAATCACGATCTTGCAACTAATATTGCAAGTCGTAGATCTAATATGAAATATTCTTTAATAATGCCTGCTGACCAATTTATGGACAAATGGTCAATTTTTAATCTAATTAATTTTTTGAAGTTTGAAGAAAAAGAAAATAATTTTGCCGAAGAGACGATGTTTTTAATTCCAAGAAAAAGTGTTAATAAATATTTTATTGATAAAAAGCCTTCTTTTAAAATGATGGAATACTACTTAGATAATTCCTCATTTCATACAATGTCATATATGAGCGATGGTGTTCATACAGGTGGAGGGCTTGGAGGTCTTTTGTACTCTAATAAGATGCTAGAGAGAATAGATGGTCCGATGTACCAAGGTTTACCAAGTCATGGTTGGAGAAGTCCGTCTGATAAAGACGCTCTTGAAAGAGTCAGTAATTTTTATAGACATAAAGATTTGTCTATAAATGGAGTTACTTTATATAAACAACCATACTCAAAACAAGATGGAAGATTTAATAGGATAGAAAATTCTTATAATAGGTCACATGGTTTGAGCCATGATATTTATGATTATAAATTAGGTGAATTTAGTAATTGGGGATTAAAAGAGGAAAATATCCCTAAATCTGAAAAAAAATTACATGTAATTGATAGAAGTGATGAGGATATTTTAAATAATTTTATTATTAAAAAAAGAATAAAAAATTCTGTGTTTTCAAATTTGTTTAATGCGGCTATGTCAAAATCACCTATGAATAAAACTTTGAATTATGATCCATTTGAATTAATTTTAAAAAATTTTTTATTAAATAATTTTAGAATTTTTAATTTAGCAGAAATTGAAACTGATACATTTAGGTTTCCAGCACTAATAAAAAATCACAATTATTTAAATATATTTTTTGCTTATGAGAAAGATGTTTCAATAAAACTAAATAGATTTAGACATATAACTAGTAATATTAACCATATCCAAAAAGGATATTTTAATTTTGCCAATAGTGCAAAGTTTGAAAATATAGATAAGTGTATTAAAAATTTGCCAGAAGAAAAATTTGGAGGATTGTTAACAATAAATATTACAGATAATGTAAAAAAAAATTTAGATTTTAATTTAATCAATTCTAACTCAAATAAAATTTCTTTTATAATTTTAAAAAATAATAATATTGAAAATATTGAAATTGAAAAAAAATATGAAAATTTGGTAACCTACAGAAATATAAAATTATATGTTAATAAATCTATTAACGATAAAGAAGTTCATGATAAAATTAAAGATCTTACAAAAAAATTTTTGATGATAAATAAGTTTTATTATGGAATTTATTATTTTTTAGTAATTTTATTTAAGTTGCTTGGAAAGATAAACTTAACTTATAAAAATCTTTTTAAAAAAGATAACCTTTCAGAAAATGGGTAATTTTAGCAAATGAAAAATAATTCACACCCATTGATGAAAAATAATATTACTAAAAAAGACTTATCTAAAGTAATAGCATTTTTAAAAAAAGATCCAATTTTAACCCAATCTAAACAATGTGAAAAATTTGAAAAACAATGGTCTAAATGGCTAGGTGTTAAGCATAGTGTTTTTGTAAACTCTGGCTCATCTGCAAATTATTTGACACTTTTTTATTTATCAAAGATTTTTAAAAAAAAAGATGAAATTATTTTACCTGCATTAACTTGGAATTCAGATGTTGTGTCGGTAATTAGGAATAATTTTGTACCTATTTTTGTTGATATAAATTTTAAAAATTTAGCCATGAATGAAGATCAGATAATAAAAAAAATAAATGAAAGAACAGCAGCAGTTTTTATCACACATGCACAAGGATTTAATGGACTATCAGATAAATTAATTAATTATATAAAAAGAAAAAAAATTTATTTGATAGAAGATGTTTGTGAGTCTCATGGAGCAATGTTTAAAAATAAAAAACTTGGAACATATGGAAATTTATCTAATTTTTCATTTTATTATGCTCATCATTTATCTACTATTGAGGGAGGTATGATTTGTACCAATGATAAAAAAGCTTATAATTTCATAAAAATGGCTAGATCACATGGTTTGTTAAGATCTTCAAATGATAAAAGTTATATAAAAAAAAACTTGAAAAAATTTTCAAATCTTAATCCAGAATTTATTTTTCAGGATATAGGTTTTAATATGCGAAATAATGAAATTTCAGCTGTTATTGGAATAAATCAAATTCCAAGACTTAACAAAAACATAAAAAAAAGAAATAAAAATTTTAAATTTTTTTTAAAAAATATTAATGAAAAATTATTTTATAAAGATTATGACATGAAAGGTATCTCAAATTATGCTTTTCCTTTAATTTTAAGAAATAAGAGTTTTAAATTAAGAGATAGATTAGAGAAGATTTTAAAAATTCATAAAATAGAATTTAGAAGAGGAAACGCAGGAGGGGGAAATCAATTAAAACAACCCTATTTAATAAACTATTTTAAAGAGAATAAAAAAAAAGTTAATCATAATAATTTTAACAATGTAAATCACGTACATGATTTTGGATATTATATTGGAAATTATCCTGATCTTTCAACTAAGAATATTAAAAGAATTTGTGATGTGATAAACTCAATTCAATGAAAAAAAAAATACTAATTATAGGTGGGGCAGGCTATATTGGTTCTACTTTATCAACTTTTTTAGTTAATCAAAAATATGATGTAACTGTTGTAGATATTCTTAAGTACTCGAAAAGTTCACTGAGTCATTTGTTGATTAAAAAAAACTTTAAATTATTAATCCAAAATGCAAAAAAGATTAAAACAGATTTTTACAAAAAATTTGATTTCATTATTCCACTAGTAGGTCTTGTTGGTGCGCCACTATGTGAAAAAAATAAAAAAGAAGCTAAAGAATTAAATTTAGAATTTATTAAAAAATTGTGCAAAAATTTGAGTGCTAAAAATAAAATAATTTATCTTAATACCAATTCTGGTTATGGGATTGGTAAAAAAGATAAATTTTGTGATGAAAACTCTCCATTAAACCCAATTTCACTTTACGGTAGGACAAAGAAAGAAGCTGAAAATGAAATTATTAATTCAAGAAACAATTTTATTATTTTACGTTTGGCAACAGTATTTGGCTATTCATATAGAATGAGGTCAGATCTTTTAGTCAATAATTTTGTATCAGAAGCGTTAAAAAAAAATAAACTTGAATTGTATGAGTCAAATTTTAGAAGAAATTTTATTCATATTCATGATGTTTGTAATGCAATAATTTTTATGATTAATAAGTTCAATAAAAATAAAAATAATATCTTTAACTTAGGTCATCCAAAAGCTAATATCACCAAACTTGACTTAGCAAAGAAAATCCAAAAGAAATTAAAAAAACTTAAATTGCAACAACTAAATAATAAATCCGATCCTGATAAAAGAGATTATTTTGTTAGCAACTCTAAAATTATTAAAGCTGGATATAAACCAACCGTTTCAATAGATGAAGGAATAAATGAGATGATCGAAGTATTTATGATTAGTGGAAATGAAAAAATAAAAAATAATTATTAGTGTATGTTTTGATAAAATTTAAACAATCCTTATTATTAAATGAAATTTTTTAAAAATCTTTTTAATTCCTTTTTAAAAATATTTGGTTTTAGAATAGAAAATATAAGTCCAAGAGTTAAAAATAATAGTTTTAATGAAATAATAAAAGTTTTACTTAACGAATCAAGTTTGACTTTAAGAAATATAAATAAAGAAAATCCTATAATAAATAAAGAATTTATATTTTTTGATGTGGGTGCTCATCTGGGTCAATCAATTAAAAGATTTAGAAATATTTCATCAAAAGCATTAACTTATAGTTTTGAGCCAATCAAAGATCATTATGAATTATTGGTTAAAAATTTTGGATCAGATAAAAAAATTAAAATATTTAATTTTGCTTTATCTGATAAAAATATTCAAAGATCAATATTTAAACACCCTTATGGCAGCAGTTCTTTTTTTGATTTAAATAAAAATATGTCTAGTGTTAAAAGGCGCTTAATGGATAAAAAAGAAAAATTATCTAGAGAAGAAAATATTGAAACTCGAACTTTAGATAATTTTTGTGAAAAAAATAAAATATCAAAAATTGATTTTTTAAAAATTGATACTCAAGGTCATGAATATGAGGTTTTATTAGGAGCACAAAATTTATTAAAAAAAAATAATGTGAAAATAATTGAATTTGAATATATTATTGGGACAACTTATCTAAATCGAAGTCAAAATTTTCATTTAATTTTTAAGCTTCTTTTAGAGCATAATTATTTTCAGGTTGCTATTGATAGACCTGGAAATTTCATAGCTGATGATGAATATCAAATTAATACTATTTTTGTAAATGAATTATTCTACAATAAAATAATTAATTATCATAAATTAAAAACTGGAAAAGAAATATTTCAAATTGGAAAAAAGCTTATAGTAAATTAAAACTTAATGTTTAATGAAAAAAAAAAATGAAATTAAACAAGTTGTAATTTTAACTGGTGGTCAAGGAACTAGATTAAAAAGTATTACAAAAAAAAAATCCAAAACCCTTAGTCAAATTTGGAAAAAAAAGATTTATTGAAATATTACTCAATTATTTTTCTAGTTATGGAATTAAAGAAGCTTTACTACTTTGCCACTATAAATCAGATAAATTTATATCCAAGTATCATAATAAAATTTTTTATGGAATAAAAATAAAATGTTTAGTTGAAAAAAAAAAGCTTGATACTGGGGGAGCACTTAAAAATGCAAAAAAAAATTTAGATGATTTTTTTATTTTATCTAATGGTGATACATTTTTTGATATAAATTTATATGATTTTATTAAAAACTTTAAATTTAAAAAAAATCAATTATCATTAGCATTGTCTTCACTAAATAAATCTAGGTCTTCTGATTTCTTTAAGTATAAAAAATCAAATATTGCTTCTTACTCTGGCTTATCAATTTGGTCTAAGCAGCTTTTATTTAATTGTGAAAAAAAAACTTTTAGTATTGAAAAAGATTTATTTCCAATTCTTTTAAAAAAAAAAAAGATTTCATTTCAATTATATAAAAAAAAATTTTATGATATTGGAACACCTAAAAGTTTTAACAAATTTAAAAAAATCTATAAAAAATTAGAATATAAACCTGCAGTATATTTAGATCGTGATGGAATTATAAATGAAGATTTATCATATGTTTATAAAATAAAAGATTTTGTTTGGAAAAAAGATATAAAAAAAACAATTAAGTTTCTAAATGATAATAACTTTCTGGTAATTGTTATCTCAAACCAATCAGGCATTGGAAGAGGATATTATAAAGAGAAAGATGTTGATAAATTACATTATTGGGTAAATGAACAATTAAGATTAATTGGAGCTAGAATAGATAGTTTTTATTATTCTCCTTACTTTGAAAAATCAAAAAAATATAATAAAAAAAAATTTGAGATGTTGAGAAAACCAAATAACGGTATGATTATACAATCTTTAAGAGATTGGAAAATAGACAAAAAAAGATCATTTTTAATTGGGGATCAAAATACTGATATTAAAGCAGGTATTAAAAGTAATATTAAATCTTATTTATTAAAAAAAGAGGATAATATCTATAAACTTACAAATAAAATTGTAAAAAAATTATGAAGAATAAAAATCCAATAATTTCCGAGTTTATTAAATTAGGACTAATTAAGAAAAAAAATTTTGAATTTGTTGGTTATGCTAATAGAGGAAAAAAAGTAAAAGTTTATAGAGATAAAAAAACAAATTTATTTTTTTTAGAAAAATATCTTATTTCTAATAGTTATTATACAAATGATAGGACTATGAATAAAAATCAAATAAATAAATATCTTAAGATATTGGCATTTGATGATAAGCGTAGATTTAATCAATTCACAAAATATTTATTAAATAAAAGTATCTTAGATTTTGGATGTGAATTTGGAGGTTTTTTAAAATTTGTGAAAAATGCTAAAAAAAAATTTGGCGTTGAATTAAATAAAAATTGTATAAATTATCTAAAAAAAAATTCTAAAAATATAGTAGTGACTAATAGTATTAAAAATATAAATGAAAAATTTGATGTTATAACATTATTTCATGTTTTGGAGCATTTACCCTATCAAGTAGAAACTCTTATAGAATTAAAAAATAAATTAAAAAAAACAGGTAAAATAATTTTAGAAGTTCCTTCAGCTAATGATATTTTATTGTCAATAAAAGAACTTAATTCATTTAAAAATTTCACATTTTGGCATGAGCATTTAATACTACATACTATTCAATCATTAAAAAAAATATTATCGAAAGCAGGTTTCAAAAGAATTGAGATTATAGAATATCAAAGATACGATTTAAGTAATCATTTAGGATGGTTTTTAAAAAATAAACCAGGTGGACATAATTATTTTAAAAATTTAATAGACAAAAAAAGTAAATTAAATTATGAAAATTATTTGGTAAAAAATCATAAAACAGATACATTAATTGCTATAGCAAGTAATTAAATTAATGAATATGAAAAAAATTTTTACTAATAGACCTTATTTCATTGCAGAGATTGGAGTTAATCATAATGGAAATATGAATTTAGCAAAAAAAATGATTATTTCTGCAATTAAGTCTGGCGCAAATGCAGTAAAATTCCAAACTTTTAAAGCTGAAACACTTGTAACACCAAATACACCTAAAGTGAAATATCAAAAATCTACTACCAATATAAAGGAATCTCATTTTGAAATGATTAAATCATTAGAGCTATCAGAAAAAAATCATATTATTTTAAAAAATTTTTGTAAAAAAAAAAAGATTGATTTTTTATCAACACCTTATGATTTAAATTCTGCCAAATATTTAAGTAGCATAGGTTGCAAGGTTTTTAAAACTGCATCAGCGGATATAGTTGATTTAGAATTGCATGAATATTTAGCAAAAAAAAATAAAACTGTAATAATTTCAACTGGAATGAGTTCTTTTAAAGAAATAGATCAATGTATAAATCTTTACAAAAAATATTTAAATAAAAAATTCATTTTATTACATTGCGTTTCTAATTATCCATGTTCTATAAAATCATTAAATTTAAAGATTATTCCTGAGATTAAAAAAAGGTATAATTGTCAAGTTGGATATTCTGATCATAGTATTGGTAGTGATGCTGCAACTTTAAGTTATATATTAGGAGCCAGAATTTTTGAAAAACATTTTACTATAAATAAGAAATTAAAAGGTCCAGATCAAAAAGCTTCAGCATTACCAGAAGAATTCAAAGAAATGATTTTTAAAATAAATAATGCAGAAATAATTTTGGGAAAACCTATAAAAAAATGTCAACCAGAAGAAGCTGAAATGTCGAGGGTTTCTAGAAAAAGTTTAACTCTAAATAAATATCTTTCTAAAGGTCAAAAAATTAAAAAAAGCTATTTGACCGTAAAAAGACCAGGCACAGGTTTATATTATAAGGATATTAAATTAGTTGTTGGTAAAAGGGTTAAATCTAATTTAGGAAAAAATCATCAAATTAAAATCAGAGATATTTACTAAACTGGTTGATAAATTTATAAAAATTGTGATTTTATTAAAAAAATCTCAATATGATCTATAAAATAGTCTTAATTAAACAAATCTTCAAATTATTAGTTAATTTTTTAAAATTAATGTTAAATATAATTTTATGAGCTTATATTTTTCAACAGGTGGATATAGAAATTCTAAAACAGAGGAAGCTGTAAGCCAATTAATTAATTCAGGTATAAAAAATATAGAACTTTCTGGAACCATGTACTCACCAAGTAATGTTGATATTTTACAAAGAAATTTCGAAAAAATTAAATTTCAAGTTCATAATTATTTTCCTCCCCCAAAAGAACCGATTGTTTTGAATTTAGCATCATTAAATGAGGATGTTTTTAACAAAACCCATAATCATATTATAAATGCTTTAAAAACATGTAAAAAACTTGGCTCAGATTTTTATAGTTTTCATGCTGGTTTTCTTTGTGATCTCAAAGTTTCAGAACTTGGAAAAAGGGTTGAAAAAAAAAAATTACAAAATAGAGATAAGAGCATTCAACTTTTTATTGATAGAGTTAATGAAATTTCCAAAATTGCAAAAGATTATAACGTTAATTTAATGATTGAAAATAATGTACTATCAAAAAATAACTTAGAAAATTTTCAAGGAAATCCATTTTTAATGTGTGACTCAAGTGAGTGTAAAAAAATAATTACAAACACTCCAGAAAATGTCAAATTATTAGTTGATGTTGCTCATTTGAAAGTTTCTGCAAAATCACTTAGTTTTGATAAAGAAAAATTCCTTAACGATTGTGATAATTTTATTGGAGGATATCACTTAAGTGATAATGATGGATTATCAGATACTAATAAAAAATTTGACGAAAATGCTTGGTTTTGGAGTCATTTAAAAAAAGATAAAAAATATTATTCAATTGAGGTTTATAACGTAGATAAAGATGAAATCATAAGCTTATACAACCTAACAAAAAAAAAATTAGAAATAAATTTGTGAAAAATAATCTAGAAAATTTTACAACTTTTTTACCAGTTAAAATTTCAAATATATTAAAAAAAATAAATTTAAATGAAAAAGGGATAATCTTTACTGTTGATAAAAACTTTAGATTAAAAGGATCTATATCTGATGGTGATCTAAGAAGATTTGCACTAAAAGGTGGTAACTTAAATTCTATTATAAACAATCAATCTAAATTAATAAATAAAAAACCAGTATCATTAAATATAAAAGAAAATTTAGAAAAAATATTAGAAATTCTTAATTCAAAAATAAAAAATAGAGAAATTTCTTGCCTGCCTTTAATTGATGATAATGGAAAAATTGTTGATATATCAACAAAAGAGAGGGTAAGACGATTTCCTTTAGCTTCACCAATAATTGGAGAACAAGAATTATCCAATGTAGTTGACGTAATTAAAACTGGCTGGATTTCATCAAGAGGATCTTATATAAATTCTTTTGAAAAAAAATTCTCTGAGTATTTAGGTGGTGGATATTCTGTAGCACTTTCAAATGGAACAAATGCTCTTCAAATCGGTTTGATGTCACTAGGAATAAAAAATGGTGATGAAGTTATTATACCAAATTTTACTTTTGGAGGGACAATTAATGCTGTGATAAATTCAGGGGCCAAACCAGTAATAGCTGATGTAAGTTTGAGAAATTGGACAATAAATTTAGAAAATATAAAAAAAAAAATTACAAAAAAAACAAAAGCAATTATGCCAGTCCATATTTATGGCCAGCCTTACGAAATTGATGAGATTAAAAAATTTGCAAAAAAAAAAAGAATTAAAATTATAGATGATTGTGCTGAAGCTGTAGGAGCAAAATATAAAAAAAGAGTTGTGGGACTAGAGAATGACTGTTCTTGTTTTAGTTTTTTTGCCAATAAGACAATCACAACAGGAGAAGGTGGAATGGTTGTTTTCAAAGATAAGCAAAATGCTAAAAAAGCTAGAATTATTATAAATCAGGGTCTTTCTGATAAAAAAAAATATTACCATGAGTATGCTGGAACAAATTTTAGGATGACCAATATGCAAGCTTCTATTGGAGTAGCGCAATTAGATAATATTAATCATTTCTTAGGTATTAGAAAAAAAATTTTTAATTTTTATGACAAAGCATTTAAAACAAAAAAATATCTTACACTTTTACCGAAAAATAATTGGTCAGAAAATTCGTATTGGCTTTATACATTATTAGTTAATAATTTAGGTGAAAAAAAAAGAAACCAAATTATTTTTAATTTGCAGAAGTTTGGCATTGAATGTAGGCCTGGTTTTTATTCATTGAACAAAATGAGACCTTTCAAAAAATATTCTAAAGGAAATTATAAAAATTCAAATTATCTTTCTGATAATACAATTAGTCTGCCAACAACAAATTTAACCAAAAAAAATCAAATCTATATAATTGAAAAATTTTTGGAGGAATGTGAGAGATATTTATAATGTTAGCATTAATTCCCGCTAAACAAAATTCGACTAGACTTAAAAATAAGAATTTAAAATTATTAAATGGCAAACCATTGATTTATTATTCAATTAAAGCAGCTTTAAAATCAAAATATATTTCCCGTGTTATTGTCTCAACAGATTCTAAAAAGATAGCCAAAAAATCTTTAGCATTTGGAGCCGAGGTTCCATTTATAAGACCAAAAAGTATTTCAAAAAAAGATTCAACTATTAAAGATGTTTGCTATCATGCTTTTAAGTTTTTAGAAAAAAAAGAAAAAACTAAGATAAAAGAGGTTATAATTTTACAGCCAACTTCACCATTAAGAACAGCCAAAGATATTGACAACTCAATTCAAATTTTCAAAAAAAAATTAAAAACAGAATATTTTACTTCATTTACAAAAACAAAACCATATGAATGGTTGTTTAGAAAAAGAAAAAATAATGTCTTTTCTCAAATATCCAAAAAAAAAATAAAAAATTCACAGTATCTAGATCAAACATATATGTTAACAGGAGCTATATATATAATGAAAAGAAATTTGATTTTTGGTAAAAAATTAGATTTTCAAAAGATAACAGGAATTGAAATACCACACGAAAGATCTATAGATATTGACGATGCAAAGGAATTTGCGTTAGCTGAAACATTAATTAAAAAAAAATGAAAAGTAGAGTTCTAATCTTATTTGGTAAAAAAGACGTCTATATGAAAAAACTAGAAAATTTATTAAGAAAAAAAAAAATAAAATTAACAACAGTTTATTCTTCAAATAAAAGTAAATGCAAAAAAATATTCAATGTAAAAGAAAAATTTTATGATTTTATATTTTGTTTTAGAAGTAAATATATATTAAGAAAAAGTGACATTAAAAAATCTAAGAATCCACCAATAAACTTCCACCCAGGATCTCCAGAGTACAGAGGGTTTGGATGTTTTAATTATGCAATTTATGATAATTCTAAGAATTATGGAGTAACATCTCATATTATAACTGAGAAAATTGATAGTGGAAAAATAATAGATGTAAAAAGGTTTAAAATATCTTCAAAAGATAGTTTAGAAAAATTATTAAAAAAAACATATAAACATCTTTATTTTCAGGCAAAAAAAATAATATTTATTCTTATGGCTGATAAAAATATTTTGGATGAATTAATTAAAAAAAATAAAAATGAAAAATGGTCTAAAAAAATGAAATCAAAAAAAGATTTAAATAATTTTTATGAAATAGATTTAAGTTCAAACAAAATAGAATTACAAAGGAAAATACGTGCTACAAAATTTAAAAACTTTAAACCTTTTATTATTTTTCATGATAGAAAGTTTATTTTAGATTAAAAAATGAATATACAAAAAAAGAATGTAATTAAAATGTACAACCTTCCTGAAAAGGTTGTTTTTTGTAAAAAATGTACAATATCAAATCAAAGACCCAGGATCAGTTTTGATGAAAATGGAATTTGTTCTGCTTGTAATTTTGCTGATTTTAAAAAAAATCTTGATTGGCCAAAAAGAGAAGAGGAGCTAAAAAAACTTTGTGAAAAGTTTAGAAAAGACAATGGTGATTATGATATTCTCATACCTTGTAGTGGAGGAAAAGATGGTGATTATGTAGCCCATCAAATGAAGCATGAATATGGAATGAACCCTCTTGCTGTTACATGGTCTCCTTTAAAATATACTGATATAGGAAAAAAAAATCTCCAGTCTTTTATAGATTCAGGTTTTAACCATATTTTGGGTACTCCCGATCCAAATGTGACAAGAAAACTGACGGAATTAAGTTTTATTCACCTAGGAGATCCTTTTCAACCTTTTATTTATGGTCAATATAATTTCCCTTTATCAATCGCAGTTCAAAATAATATTAGCTTAATTATGTATGGTGAAAATGGAGAAGTAGAGTATGGAGGTGATATGAAAAATGCTTACATTCCCAATAGAACTGTCGAAGATCAAGTAAAACATTATTTTTCCGGTGTATCTCCCAAAGATTGGGAAAAATATGGCGTAAGTAAAGACAAATTAAAACTTTTTGAGGCACCAGATTTAGAAATGATTAAAAAAAATAAAACTGAAATACATTTTTTTAGTTATTATAAATATTGGGATCCACAAGAAAATTTTTATTATGCTCAAGAGAAATGTGGATTTCACCCAAATCCTGAAAGAAATGAAGGAACTTTCTCTAAATATGCAAGTTTAGATGATGAATTTGATGGTTTTCATTTCTATTTAGCTTTCATAAAATTTGGCATTGGTAGAGCAACTTCAGATACAGCTCATGAAATAAGAGATAAAAAAATTTCAAGAGATGAAGGAATAGCTTTAGTAAAAAAATATGATGGAGAGTTTCCAAAAAAATATTTTAAAAAATTTTTAGACTATTGTTCTATTGATGAAAAAACTTTTGAAAAAATTATTGATAGTTGGAGGTCAGAGCATATTTGGTATAAGGATAATTCTGATAATTGGCAATTAAAAAATCCTATTTGGAAATAAATTTTAATGAGAAAATTAAGAATTATTCCAAGATTAGACATTAAAGGTGAAAATTTAATAAAAGGCATTCAGCTTGAAGGAGTTAGAGTAATAGGAAATCCAAATATATTTGCAAAAAAATATTATAATAATGGTGCTGATGAACTTTTATATATGGATGCTGTCGCGAGCTTGTATGGTCGTAATAATTTAAAAGAATTAATAAAAAAAGCTGTTAAAGATGTTTTTATTCCAATAACTGTTGGTGGGGGTATAAGAAGTATAGAAGATGCATATGATATTTTACGATCTGGTGCGGATAAAATTGCAATTAATACTGCTGCAGTTAAAAGGCCAAATTTGATAAAAGAACTTTCTAATGAATTTGGATCTCAAAGTATTGTAGTTTCTATAGAAGCCAAACAACAATCTAAATTTGATTGGGAAGTTTATGTTGAGAGTGGAAGAGAAAAAACAGGAATAAAAGTATTTGACTGGATCAAAAAAGCTGAAAGTCTAGGCGCAGGTGAAATTTTAATTACTTCAGTTGATAGAGAAGGAACTAAAAAAGGTTTTGATACAGAATTATTAAAAAATGTGACTGAGTTAACAAAGTTACCAATAATCGCATCAGGAGGAATGGGCAGATTAGATGATTTTAAAAGTGTATCAAGCAAAGCAAATGTAGATGCTGTAGCGATTGCAACAGTGTTTCACTATGATTTAATATCTGTTCAAGATGTAAGAGATTATGGATTAAAAAATAAAATGAATTTAAGGAATTTTAGATGAGCAAAAAAAAAATTTCAATTTCAATTCCATTAACTGGAAAATTTTTAATATTGGGTAAAAAAATTTTAGACAAATTGGAAAAAAAATTTGGAATAAAATTTATTAATAATAAAAATTGTAGACCACATATAAATTTGTTTTCAGGAATAACAAATGATGAAAAATCTATTAAAGAATTCATAGCAAAAAATTTAAATATTCTAAAAAATAAGAAAATCGAATTTTATGGACTAGGTGTTTTTTTAAATCAAAATCCTACAATTTATTTGAGATTTAAAAAAATAAATGAATTTTTTAATTTTAGAAAAAAATTAGATAATAAACGATTTTGGATTAAAAGTGATTTTTCAGTTTCTGAAAATAATTGGATTGTAAAATCAACGATAGTACATAAAGATTTAAAGTTAGATAAATTGAGTAAAATATCCAAGTTTTTACTTAATCAAAAATTCCCAAAAAAAATGTTAATAAATGAAATAGTTCTAATTGATTATACAAAAGAGGAACTTGAGATAGATAGATTTAAATGAGAGAAGTGGCAATTATAGATTATGGTGTTGGGAATCTTTTAAGTTTAAAAATGTCGATAGAATTTTTAGGTGCAAAAGCTATAATTACTAACGAGAAAAAATTAATTTTAAGTTGTAACCATATAATTTTACCTGGTGTAGGTGCTTTTTCTAAAGCAATGGATTTAATCAAAAATTTGCATTTAGATAAAATCTTGTTAAATGCCAAAAATAATGGATGTAAAATTTTAGGAATTTGTTTAGGAATGCAACTTTTAATGAATGAAAGTGAAGAATTTGGGATTAATGAGGGATTAAAATTTATTAATGGAAAAGTAACTTCTATCCAAAATGATAAAAATTTTAATAAAGATATAAAAATACCTAATATAGGTTGGTTTAATCTTCAAAAAAAAAATAAAATAAATCATCAACTAATAAATTGTATAGATAAAGATGATACTTTTTACTTTGTACACTCTTTTAAAGTAGAGCCAGAACAAAAAGATGTTTGTGCTTTTAACATTGATTATAATGGAGTAGAGATACCAGCAGTAATTATGAAAGATAATATTTTAGGCGTTCAATTTCATCCAGAAAAAAGTGGCGCATCAGGATTAAAATTATTAAAAAATTTTATAAGATTATAACTTATGCTTATTAAGGTTAAAGATTGGAAAAAAAATATTTTAGATAAAGACTCTTCGATAAATGATGCAATAAAATTGTTAAATGCAAGTATATCAAAAATAGTATTAATAGTTGATGAAAAAAAAAAATTACTAGGCACGATTACAAATGGTGATATTAGAAGAATTTTGATCAAAGGTTATACAAAAAAAGATAGTATAATTTACGCATTAAATAAAAAACCAATTATTACAAAAAAAACAATTAATCAAAAATCTATTTTAAATTTAATGATTAAGAATAAAATTAGTGCAATTCCTTTATTAAGATCTAATAAAAAAGTTGTCGGGCTTTACTTATTAGGTCGGAAAAATGAGATAAAACTTAACGATACTCTAATTGTAATAATGGCAGGAGGAAAAGGTAAAAGGTTATTGCCGTTAACAAAAAATATTCCAAAACCTATGCTTAAGATATCAGGTAAACCAATGGCAGAGAGGTTATTGGTAAAAGCTAGCAATGAAGGTTTTAAAAACTTTGTATTTTCTGTAAATTATTTATACAAAAAAATTACTTCTTTTTTTAAAGATGGTCAAAAATGGAATACAAAAATTCATTATATTGTTGAAAAAAAACCTCTAGGAACTGCCGGTTCATTATCGCTTCTCGAACTTGATAAAAGAATTAATACAATTATTGTTATCAATTGCGATGTAGTTACAAAATTAAAACTTAGAGATTTTCTTGTTTTTCATAAATCGCATAAACAAATAGCTACAGTTGCATCGATAATCCATGAAACAAAGAATCAATTTGGTATAATAAAAACTAAAGGTTCAAGATTAGTTGAAATAGTTGAAAAGCCAATTCAAAAAAATTATGTAAACGCAGGCATTTATGCTTTTAATAAAAATATTTTAGAGTACATACCAAAAAATCAAAAAATAGATATTAACGAAGTATTTAGAAAAATTATTATGAAAAAAAAGAAAATTGTTGTTTATCCCCTTCATGAACCTTGGACTGATGTTGGTATGCATAATGATTTAAAAAAGATTAATAAAAAAATTAGATGAATATTTTAGCCATTATCACTGCTCGAAAAGGTTCAAAAAGATTAAAGAAAAAAAATATTAAAATTTTAGGCAGAAAACCTTTAATTAATTGGACAATTGATTTTGCAAAAAGTACCAATTTTTTTGATGATATTTTAATTACAACTGATGATTATGAAATTCTAGATATTGCAAAAAAGAAGAATATTTTGGCACCTTGGCTAAGACCAAAAAACCTTTCTACTGATAAAGCTTCATCATATTCTGCTGTTATTCATGCACTAAGATGGTATGAAAGAAATCGAAAAAAAATAGATTGTATTTGTTTATTACAACCAACTTCTCCTTTCAGATCAAAAAAAAATTTAAAAGATGCTTTTAAAATTTTTAGACAAACAAAAAAATCAGTTATTTCAGTCATGAAAAAAAAAGTAAAGAATCCCCTATCCCAAAAAAAGAATGAAAATAAACACTTTAATATTTATATCCCTTCAGGTAGTTTTTTTTTAATAAGTCCAAAAGATTTAAAACTTTTTAAAAATTTTATAAACCGTAATAATTATTTATATTTGATAAACAATCCTAAAGAAAATATTGATATCAATGATTTAAGTGATTGGAAATTAGCAAAAAGTTTTATAAATTAAATTGATGAGATCAAAAAATGTTTTTCTTACAGGTTCAGAAGGTTTTATTGGCTCTCACATGGTTGAAGCATTAGTTAAAAAAAACTTTAATGTAAAAGCTTTAGTTATGTATAATTCTTTTAAGAGTATTGGGTGGCTGTCGGATTTAGATAAAAAGATACTAAATAATGTAGAGATTATTTTTGGAGACTTACGTGATAAAGGCTCTTTTAAAAAAGTGATAAAAAAAATGGATTACATAATTAATTTAGCAGCCTTAGTTGGTATCCCATATTCATATCTAGCTTCTAAAAATTATATTGATGTAAATATTAATGGTGTTCATAACCTATTGGAATTAGCCAAAACTTCAAATATTAAAAGATTTATTCAAACCTCGACAAGTGAAGTTTATGGTACAGCTCAATTTATACCAATGTCTGAGGATCATCCTATAAATCCTCAGTCCCCTTATGCAGCTACTAAGGCATCCGCAGATCATTTATGTAGATCATATTATTGCTCATTTAATATGCCAATAACAATACTAAGACCATTTAATACATATGGTCCAAGACAATCAACAAGAGCAGTTATACCAACTATCATTAATCAAGTGTCTAAAAACCAAAATAAAATAAAACTAGGTTCTATTAATACTACTAGGGATTTTAATTTTGTTTCTGATACTGTTGCTGCTTATATTAAATGTTTGAGTCCTTCAAAAAAATTAAATGGTGAAATAATAAATGTTGGTAGTAACTTTGAAATTTCAATTAAAGATATTTTTAAAATTGTTTGTGAATACTATAATAGACACCCAAAGATAGTTACTGAAAAAAAAAGATTAAGGCCATCAAAAAGCGAGGTAAGACGTTTATATTCATGCAATAAAAAAGCAAGACGAATTTTAAAATGGCACCCTAATTTTTCGGGAAAGAAAAATTTTTATAAAGGAATTTATAAAACTTGTGAATGGTTTGAGAAAAATAAAAAGAATTCATCGTACAAATCAACAGAGTATACTATTTAAAAAAATTAATGAAAAGAAAGGTTTTGGTTTTTACTGGAAATCGTGCAGAATATGGTCTGCAGTTACCAGTGATAAAATCTTTACAAAATAGTAAAAAAGTTAAATGTAAAGTTATGGTTTCAGGATCTCATCTAGATAAAAGATTTGGAAATACTATTAATGAAATTAAAAAAGATAAGTTAAAAATAGGATCAAAAATTAAATTAACAAAACCTCCAAATTTATTTTTGCATACTCCTTACCTTATTAGCGATGTTATAAGAAAAGTTTCTAAAGAGCTTATGAGATTAAAACCAAATATTTTTCTAATTAATGCAGATAGATATGAGACTTTTGGAGCATGTGTAGCCTCTACACAAATAAATATTCCAACATTTCATATTGAAGGAGGAGATAGAACAGAGGGAGGGGTGCTTGATGACTCGGTAAGACATGCAATAACAAAATTATCTCATATCCATTTTGCAACTAACACAGAGTCATACAAAAATATAATTAATCTTGGAGAGGAAAAATGGAGAGTTTTTAATGTAGGTCTTCCAATAAATGATACAATAAGAAATACAAAATTTTTAAATTTTGAAACTTTAAAAAAAAAATTCAATATTAATAATAAAAAGCCTTTAATTTTATTTACTCAGCACCCTGTAACAACAGAGCCATTCAACAGTGGAATTCAAATTAAAACTTCATTAAAAGTGCTAAAAAAAATGATTAACAGATATGATTGTAATGTTATTGCGACTTATCCAAATAGCGATGTAGGAAGTGATGAAATTGTGAATGAGCTTCAAAAATTTAAAAATTCAAACAATAATTTTCAACTTATAAAATCTTTGGGTAATCTTAATTATCATTCTTTAATGAATTTAAATAAGTCTTTAAATGTTTGTGTTGTTGGAAATTCCTCTTCAGGTATAAAAGAGTCTATAGCATTTAATTGTCCTACAGTTAATATTGGCTCAAGACAGGACGGACGATTAAAACCAGGTAACGTAATTAATTCTAAGCATGATGAAAATGATATCGAAAAAAAAATTAAAATTGCACTATTTGATAGAAAGTTTAAGAAATATTGTAAAAAAGCCAAAAATCCTTATTTTAAAAAAAATACTTCAAAATTAATTACATCTATTATTGAGGATATAGAATTAGACAAAAAGATATTAAGAAAAAAACTAAGTTTTTGATAACTATATGATTTTTAAATTTACCAGTGAATTATCACTAAAAGAGGCAAAAGAGAGAAGAATAATTAAAAAAAAAAACACGTTCAATAATAAGATAGTATTTGTCAACGGTTTTAGTGCATCAGGCAAAACTATGGTAGCCCCTATTATTTCATCGATGCAAAATGTAGAAAGTTTGATTTATCCATATGAAATTGAATGGATTTCAAGCATTTATTATTGTGATGGCATAGAAAAAAATTTTTATTTAGAGTTTCTTAAACAATATGCCGATCATACTATTTATAATCAAATGATGGGAAGAAATTCAAATTTAAGACCATCTGATATTTCTAGTGTTTTACAATCTAGAAAAAAACTTTTATATTTAAAGAGATTATTTAATAAAGGAGACAATTTAATTCCCAATAAAATAATTAAAGAAAAGCCAATTATAAATTACACTTCATCACATTTATTTTTCTTCATTAATGATATTGGAGAAGCATTTAAAAAAAGAGTTCTATTTATTGAAACTATTAGGAGCCCTCTATATATGTTCAGACAGATTAAAATTTTGTTTAAAGAAGTTTATATGCAAAGACCAGAAAAGGTTTTTACATTTCAAGCTCATAACGAATTTGGAAAATCATTTTTTTTTGATTTTTTTTCAAAAGATGATGTTTTCAAAGATATAAACTTAAATAATCTAAATGAGTTGGTGATATCTTATATTGAAAGAATATTTAAATTTTATTTTAATTTCAATTTTTCTAAAATTGATATGTCGGGTGGAAAGTTAATTTTTTTGCCTTTTGAAAAATTTGTTTTAAATCCTAATAAATGGATTAATAGTATTTTAAATTTTTTAGAAATTGATAATGATAAAAATTTGATTAATGAGCTAAAAAAGCAAAAAGTCCCTAGAAAATTTTTACATGAAGGATTATCAAGATCAGTTTATGAAAGATATGGAAATTTTAATGATAAAAAAAATTTTATTTCAGCTAATGATGCTGAGGAGGATTATAAACAAAATCTTTTTAAAGAATTTTCTTTAGGTAAAAATGATCCAAGTTATAAAAGATTAGAAGATCTCACTAAACAATATTTGAAATGGATAGATATGTTTAACGACAAGATAGAATATTAGAATGTGTGGATTTGTTGCAATTGTAAATACAAATTTTGAAAATAATTTTATTAATAACAAGATTTCTAAACTTTCTAAAATTAATTCTCATAGAGGTCCTGATCAAATTAAATTTATTATAAAAAAAAAATATTCATTATTATTTAGAAGATTAAAAATAATTGATTTAAAAGAAAGATCAAATCAACCTTTTACAAGTGAAGATGGAAAAATTGATTTAGTATTTAATGGCGAAATTTATAATTATCTTGAACTTCGAAAAGAACTCTCAAATTTTAACATAAAATTTAGAACGAAATCAGATACAGAGGTAGTTCTTAAATGTTACCAGAAGTGGGGAACTAATTTTGTGAAGAAGTTAAGAGGTATGTTTTCAATAATTATTTTTGATAATAAAAAAAAAAGATTTGTTTGTTATAGAGATAGACTTGGTCAAAAACCTCTTTTTTTCTCTTCTTTTAATCAAGGGCTTATATTAAGTTCAGAAATAAAAGATATAATTTTTTTTAAAAAAAAATTAAGTGAAAATTTAAATACAGTATCAAAGTATCTTTTAAGGGGATGGTGTGATGATAGTCATGATACTTTTTTTAAAGATATTTATTCATTTCCTCCTGGCAATATAGGTATTTTAAAAAAGAATAAGATAATTTGTAAAAAGTATTGGGATTTAAAAATAAATGAAAAAAAAACATTTGATGCCGAAGAATTTAATCAAATATTTTCAGATAATCTAAAAATTCATTTAAGATCAGATGTCCCGTTAGCTTTTACGTTATCTGGTGGGCTGGACAGTTCATCGATATTAAAAAAATCATTAAAATTTCATCTTAAGGATTATAAAGCATACAGTTTTTTATCAAATGATCAAAGTGAAAATGATGAAAAAAAATATATAAAAGATTTTATTAAAGAGAATTCAATAAATCATTCATTTGTTAGTAATAAGAGTTATTTTTCAAAAAATATTTTGGAAGAAATAAATTATTTTCAAGATGAACCATTCAGCTCAATTTCTTTTTTAAATCAATTTATTCTTAGAAAAAAAATAGCAAAAGATGGTTTTAAGGTTTTACTTGTAGGGGAGGGTGGAGATGAAGTTTTGGGCGGATATAATAGAATGTTCATACCTTATTTAAATGAAGTTTATGTTAAGAAAAAAAAAGAGATCCCAGATCAAATAAAAGAAAACCTAATTAAAAAAACTGGATTGAAGTTAAGAGATATATTAAATAAAATTAGTCAGTTTAATAAAATTCATTTGCAAAAAAATGATATTGAGGATCAAAGTATATTCAAAATATTCAACTATAAGCCCTCTCAAATTCCAGAAAATATAAGATTTTATAACAAAACTAACCTTAATAAAAATAATTCATTTAAATCTTTTTTGGTAAACCATATCTTTAAAAGAGATTTGCCCCACATTCTAAGACAAGAGGATAGAATTTCAATGAGTCAAAGTATTGAAAATAGATCCCCTTTTGTAGATCATAAGTTATTAGAATATATATTTTCTATTGATACTGAGTTTTTTATGAAAAATGGAAATTCAAAATTTATGTTAAGAAGTATCCTTAAGAATGATTTGCCAAGGTCATATTTCGAAAAAAAGAAATATGGGAGACCTGGAAATCCATTAAATTTAATTTCTGAAATATATTTTGAAAAATTTATTGATTATTTAAGTAGTAATTTTGCTCATAATAAGTTCTTTGATAAAGATAAGATTAAGAGAAAAATTATTTATGATAGAAAAAATAAAATTAGCACTAATTTTAATTCATATTTTAGAATATTGAATTACTTAATTTGGAAAAAAAATATTTCAATTTAGCTTTATCTTAATAGAAGTTTACCTGGATTAGTTCGTGCAAGATAATCATGATATCTTAATTTATACTTAATATCATCAAAAGTTTCTCTTTTTCCATGTTTCACTAATTTACTAAAATTTTTGCTTACAGATTTTCCTTTATATCGACCCAAACAAAATATCGTATTCTCTCTTGTTGGGCCAGTAATCGGATATTTAGTTGTTAGAAAAGGTTCCCACCCATATTTAATCATAATTAGCTCTAGAGTATTTCCAAAAAAATATCTATGATGACTCTGATTAAAAAAACCCTTTGTATTTCCTAAAGGATCACCTCGAGATTCTAAAACTAAAATACCATTTTTTTTTATTCCATTTTCACATTTTTTCATTACTAAATTTAAATCAACAACATGTTCGATCGATCCCATTATTATTATTAAATCTAATGAATTTTTTTTTAAGATCATATCTTCTGACTGCATCCATTTTACTGGTAGGTTGTATTTATCTTTGCCCCATTCTGCATAAGATTTTATTGGATCATTTCCCATACAATGCCATTTATTTTTTAAGAATGGTTTCATCATTAGGCCTACCGAACATCCAACATCTAACATAGATCCTTTTTTTGGTAGATAAGGTCTTAGAAATTTAAACAACTTTTCGCCTCTTCTCTTTTGATCTTTTAAATATATTTTTGGAGGTATTTGTGTCTTTAATGTAATATCTCTATATGTTTTCTTATAATAATTAAAATAGAAATCTTTGCTAAATCTTGGATTTTGAAAAACAAATCCACAATTTTCACAACAATGAACTGGCAATACTCCAAATTTTCCATTGTTCCAAGAAATTTTTTTTTGAATCAATTTCGTTTTAGAACTACCGCAAATCTCACATTTTTTTAATGAAGGCTTATAAAATTTTTTAAATTTTAAATATTTAAGATATTTTTTAATTTCTAATTTATTCATAAATTATTTAATACAAAGATAACCTTTAAAACACAACCATTGAAAAATAGGAATCACATCTTTGAAACCAGACCTTTTAAGAAGACTCATGTTTCCAAAATCTGAAAAAGGCTCTAATACCCCTTTTAAACTTTTTGTTTTGTGTATAATTTCTGAAGGACTAAATTTATTTTTAAGTTTAAAGTCATTATAGGTTGTAGTAAATATATCTTGAAATCTTGCATCATTAGCTCTTATTTTTTCAAAAAAAATAAATGCACCACCCCAATTTAGAGTTTTATAAATCTTATTAATTATCTCTTGTCTAAATTTAGGTTCTATAAATTGTATGGTATAATGACTTATAATCATATCTGATTTTTTAAATTTAATTTTTTTAATATCTCCATTAATATATTTTATAAACTTGATATTTGATTTATTCTCTAATTTTGCCTGTTTAATCATTTCTTTCACAGAGTCTATTCCATAAAAATTGATTTTTTTATTTTTATGTCGTTGATAAATTTTATTAATTAATGATCCTGTAGAGCAACCAAGGTCATAACAATTTGAGTTTTTTTTCAAAAAAAAATCAGTCATTTGTAGGGTTAAATCCTGCGCATCTTCATATAATGGCACAGATTTTTTGATATGTTTTGAAAACGTTTTTGGTATTTTTTTTTCAAAATTCCAAGAAGCATTTTTTACTTTGATTTTGTTTCCAACTAGCATAAATATTAAACAAAGAATGTATTTATTATATTTATTTAATTATAAGTCAAACATATTAAGTAAAACTATTTTATAAAACAAAATTGGTATTTAAATAATAATAACTTTATTTAATGAAGGCTGCATTAGTAAATTTTTTAACAGATAGTTATTTAGAGGAAGTAGCTGAAAAATTATGCAATGATAATTTTGAGTATTTTATTTACTTAATAGATCATAAAAAACCAAATAGTAATTCGTCATTATCTAAACTCAAATTTTTAGATGCTACCTTTTTATATAATCAAATTAACTTTGAAAAAGGCTTTGGTAATTATAATAAAATTTCTTTTGATTATGATGAATGCTCTGAATTGCAAGAAGCAGCTAACATGGTTTTAAGAACCCTAGATAGAATTACACCAATCCCACTTAGTAACGTAGAAAATGAATCATATTTTTGGCAGCTAGCAAGTTATTATAAAGGATTTATAAAACAAAATAAAAATTTGGAAGTTTTTATTTTTGACAATATTCCTCATTTACCATGGGATCTTACACTTTTTTATGTTGCAAAACTTTTGAAAAAAAAAACACTTATATTAAGAAGAACAAATATAGGTGGCTATGCTTACATATCTGAAGATTTTAGGCCAAATTTAGTAAATTATAAATTTGATTATAAAAATAATAATCCAGATATATTTAAGAATTTAATTACAAGTGCTGATAAAATTAATTTTCTTAAGCAAAATGATTTTGCCAAGGATCAAATTGATGGTATTTGGCCAGAAGAATTTAAAAAAAGAAATAAAGTAAAAAAAATATCAAATAATAGCTTTATTAATTATTTTTCTACTTTTTATTCATTGATAAATAAACCTAAAGCTCAAAATTTAGGAGCAACAGAAAAACTTCAATTAAATAGCACACTTTCTAGACAAAGAGAGATAAATAATTTTCAATATTTTAATCTTAAAAAAAGGTATAAAAAAAAGTTAAATAATCTTTTAAAGATTGATAAAGAGTTTGCTGAATCTTTAAACAATCTAGAAAAATTAAGATATATTTTTTTCCCTCTTCATTTTCAGCCTGAAAGATCAACTCTTCCCGAAGGTGTTCATTACGATAAACAAAATATGGCTATTGAATTACTTTCTGAAAATATTCCTGAAAATTTAAAAATTATTGTAAAGGACCATCCAAAACAATATTATAGTGACCTAAGAAATTATTTTTACAGAGATAAAAACTATTTAAAAAATCTTGAAAAAATTAAAAATGTAATTGTAGTCAATAGTAATCACAATTATGAAAATTTATTCAAAAATTCTATACTTACCGCAACTATTTCAGGATCAATTTCATGGCAAAGCTTAATTGAGGGAATTCCTACGATAACTTTTTCAGATACATGGTTAAGTGACTGTAAGAGCACAAAGCTGATTATTAAATCAAAAAATATCAAAGATGATATTGAATTTTTATTAAGGAAAAAAAAATCAGAAGTACAAAATGATGTAATAGAATTCATTGAAAAAAATCAAAAATATTTTTTAGAAACTGTTGTTTATTCTAAACATTTAAGATTTTTCAAAAATCAAAAGGAGAAACCTATTCAGGTTCTTTCAAAAAGTATTTTAGAGAGAATTTAATGAATGTTTTAGTTTATTCTAATGTGATTTCTGCAGAAATGCATATTGCAACTACTATAGAAATTATACAAAATCATCTAGATAAAAAAAATAAAGTGTATTTTTTTCCATTTGAAAGTAATGAAATTGGTTGCTTTAAACACAACATTAAAAATTGTAAATATTGTTCAAATCAAAAAAACTATATTTACCAATCACTTTTCAAAGAAAGAATAGAACAAACAAACATCAAATTAACTGGCAAAAAGTATAATTACCCTGAATTTAAATCTATTAATGAATTATTAAATTATAAGTATGATGATATGCCAATTGGTGAATTGGTTATGTCGACAATTACTGACCAAAGTAGGGAAGTTGTTTCTGATATTAATGAAATTAAAGATTTTGTAAATATTTTCTTAAATAATGGAATAGAATTATATCTTGAAGCAAAAAAATTCATTAATGAAAAAAAAATTGAATTAGTTTATGTTTGGAATGGTAGAAGGTCTACAGATGGTCCCATCGTTTATGCTGCTAAAAATAACAATATTAAATTTAATACTTATATAACAGGAGGAAATTCTAAAAGTTATGTTGTACAACCTACAACAACAACTCATGATTTAATTTATAATAAAAAAAGATCAGAAGATTTTTATAATAAATACTATCTAAATCAAAAAACAAAATTATTTTATATAGATCAAGCAAAAGGTTTTTTTAATTATATGAGGCATGGTGGTGAAAAAGTTTGGGGTTATCCTTATTATAAAGATCTATTTAATGATAAAATAAATATAAAAAAAAGAAAAAATGATAAAAAAATATTTACAATTTATACAAGTTCTTATTACGAATTTTTTGCGTTAGGAAAAGATTTTAGAGTAAAAAAAAATCAAGATATAAATCATTATAAAAATATTCTACAAATTTTGAATTGTGAAAATATAATTGATCAATATGATGTAAGAGTTAGATGGCATCCTAATCTGATTACAGCTGGTAAAGAAGAACTTGAAAAAATTAATAGTATTATAAATAGCACAAAAGATAAAGTTATTCATTATCCACCTGAAAATAAAGTTAATAGCTACAAACTCTTAGAAAAATCAGATTTGATAATGAGTTTTGGATCAACAATAGGAATTGAAGCAACTTTTTATAATAAGCCCTCAATTTTATGGGGTGTTGCTTATTATGAAGATACTGGAGGTGTATACGATATTAATTCATTAAATGAATTGGAAAATTTGTTAAGAAATGAATTAAAACCTAAACCTTATGAGAAATCTTTAAAATTTGCCTTTCATGAAAAAATGAAAGGAGAATATATTTACAAACATGTATATTTTGACAAAAATCTAAGATATTATTTTCAGGGCAAAAGAGTCTATAAACTTAATTTTTATGAAAAGATAATTGAAATTATCAAAACTATCTTAAGACCACTTGGTTTGATTGGTTTTGGTAGAAAGGTTTCAATGATGATAAAAATAATAATTGGCAAAAAAGTAAATAAGAGTTTTACTCCTTCAGAATGGTAAAAGTTTTAAAAATTGGTAAAAGAAAAATTGGAATTAATCATAAACCATTGATTATTGCTGAAATAGGAATAAATCATAACGGATCCTTAAAAGAGGCATTTAAATTGGTTGATGCAGCAAAAAAATCAGGTGTTGAAATTATAAAACATCAAACTCATATTATTGATGATGAGATGTCAGAAACAGCAAAAAAAATTTTTCCAGGTAATTCTCCAAAAAAATCAATTTATAAGATTATGCAAGATTGTGCATTATCTGAGAAAGATGAAATTAAACTTCAAAAATATGTTTTGAAAAATAAAATGATGTTTATAAGCACACCATTCTCAAGAAAAGCTGTCGACAGACTTGTTAAAATGAAAGTACCAGCTTTTAAGATTGGCTCAGGTGAATGTAATAATTTGCCTCTAGTTGAATATATATGTAGTTTTAAAAAACCAATTATTATGAGCACTGGAATGAACAGTATTAAAACTATAAAAAATAGTGTTGAAATTATTAGAAAAAGCAAGATCCCCTTCGCATTATTGCACACAACAAATTTATATCCTACGCCATATAGATTAGTAAGGTTAGGGGCGCTTAATGAATTATCAAAATACTATCCAGATGCAATTATCGGTCTTTCAGATCATACAGTAAATAATTATTCTTCTTTTGGAGCTATAGCTCTAGGTGCATCAATAATTGAGAGACATTTTACTGATAATTATAAAAGAAAAGGACCTGATATTTCTTGCTCAATGGATATATTGCAATGTAAGGAACTATTAAAAGGAACAAGCATAATCTTTCAGGAAAGAGGTGGATCAAAAAATATAATAAAAGAGGAAAAAGTTACCTCAGATTTTGCATTTGCAACTGTTGTTACAATTGATGATGTAAAGCAAGGACAAAAATTTTCTTCAAAAAATATCTGGGTTAAAAGACCAGGAGTTGGTGAAATTAAAGCTAAAGATTATAAAAATATAATAGGAAAAATTGCAAATAGAAATATAAAGAAAGATAAGCATTTAAAAAATAGTGATATTAGGTAATTAAGTAATATGAAAAAAAAAATTTTAGTTCTAGGTGGTTCAGGATTTTTAGGAAGTCATGTTGCTGATGAGTTAAGTAATAAAAATTATGATGTGACAATATTTGATAAAAAAAAGCCAAAATTTGTAAATAAAAATTTAAAAATGTTTATCGCTGATATTAATGATAAAAAATTATTAACCAAAGCGATTAAAAAATCTGATACAATTTTTTATTTTGTAGATATTGCAGATATTTCAGAAAGTAAGTTAAATTATATGAAAACCATAAATCAGAACATAATAGGATTGGTTGATATATTGGAAATATGTAAAAAATCTAAAATAAAAGATTTTATATATGCGTCTTCATTATATGTTTATAGTGACTCTGGTTCATTTTACAGAGCATCTAAACAATGTGCAGAAATTTTAATAAAAGAATTTTCTAGAGTTTCAAAATTTAATTATAAACTATTAAGATATGGGTCTTTATATGGAGAAAGAGCACAAGCCTGGAATGGAGTTCAAAAATTTATAGATCAGATTATATCTAAAGGAAAAATTATTTATAAAGGAAATGGTAAAGAGATCAGAGATTATATTAATGTAAAAGATGCAGCTAGATTGTCTGCCTCTATTATTTCAAAAAAAATAAAAAATAACGCAATCTCAATTTTTGGACAAAAATCAATCACTGTTGATCAATTATTTGATTTGATGTTCGAAATTTATGGAAAGAAAAAAAATGTTAAATACTTAGATATAATTAATGCTGATGATCACTATGGCTTCTCTCCATATAGATTTATTCCAGAAGAAGGTATAAAGTTAACATCAAATACTAACATAGATTTAGGAGAGGGTATTTTAAGATTGTTTAATAAAAATGGAAAAAAATTTAAGTATAAATAAGTTTAGAAATAAATTTAGAAAAAGCAATACAGTAGGAGCTTGGCTTCAATTATCAGATCCAAATATTGCAAAAATTATAAGTAAGTTAAGTTATATTAATTGGATTTGCCTTGATTTAGAACACGGTTTGATAGATGAAAAATCAATATCAAAAATTATTGATGCAGTTGAAAATTCTAGTAAAATTATTTTGGTCAGGTTATCTATTAATGAAATAAATAAAATTCCTAAAATTTTGGACACTGGAATTGATGGTTTTATTATAGCTAATATAAAATCAATTGATCAAATTAAGAAAGTATATAAATTGTGCAATTTTCCCCCATTGGGTGAAAGAGGTCTTGGTTTTTCAAAATTTAATAATTTTAGATTAAATAAAAAAAATTTAGACATCAAACCAATAATTGTACCTATGATTGAAAACAAAGATGCCTTAAATAATTTAATTGATATTGTAAAATTAAAAAAAATTTATGATGGAATATTTATTGGACCAGTTGATTTATCTTTATCAATTGGAGATAATTTGAAATTTTCAAATAAGCATAAATTAGCTATTTCAAAAATTAAGAATATTTGTAAAAAAAATTCGATACCAGTTGGATTACATATTATTAAAGGAGATAAAAAAGAGCTAAGAAGAAATTTTAGTAAAGGTTTTAATTTTCTTGCTTATTTGACTGATACTGTTGTTTTACAAAATTATTAGTTATTATGTCTAATGTACCAGTTTTAATTTTAGCTTACAATAGACCTCATTATTCTAACAAACTACTTTGTGCATTAAGAAATATTAAACCAAGAAAAATTTATATTTCATGTGATGGACCAAAACAAAATCAATTGGATAAAAATAAATGTCAAGAGACACAAAGGATTTTTAATCAAATTGATTGGAACTGTTTTATTAAAAAAAAAATTAATAAAAAAAATTACGGTTGTAAAATAGCAATTTCAAATGGAATTAATTGGTTTTTTAAACATGAGAAAGAGGGTATTATTCTTGAAGACGATTGTATTCCAACAAAATATTTCTTTTTTTTCTGTAAAAAGATGTTGATCAAATATAAAAATAATAAAGATATTCATTGTATTGGAGGAGTAAATTTTTTTAATAAGAAAATAAAAGAATCTTATTATTTTTCAAAATATAATCATTGTTGGGGTTGGGCCACATGGAGAAATTCTTGGAAATATAATGATGTTAACATAAAATTTTGGCCAAAATTTAAATATACTAGAAATTGGAAAAATTTTCATAAAACAATTTTAGAAAAAAATTATTGGACAAAAATATTTGACAATACATTTAAAAATAGGATTGATAGTTGGGCTTACCCTTGGACAGCATCATTATGGAAAATTAACGGATTGACAATTACACCAGCATTTAATTTAGTAAAAAATATAGGAATAGGCAGTGATAGTACACATAGTCTTTTTAGGCAAAAAAATTATTCTATAACTAAAATTAATAAAAAAAAAATTATTCACCCAAAAAAAATCCAGATTAATAATTTAGCTGATGAATTTGTATTTAAAAATCATTTTAAGGGAGAAAATTATCTATATCCTTGGAGACTAATTTATTTGTTTAAAATCTTTTTAACAAATCCTTTAATCTTTTTAAAAAAAATTATAAAGGCTATATCATGATTGCAATATTACCTTTAAGAAAAAATAGTAAAAGACTTTTAAATAAGAATATTAAGAAAATTAATCAAAAGCCACTTTATAATTACATTTTAAATACTCTTGTAAAATCCAAAGAAATTAAAATGATAGTTATTACTACTGATTATAATTTAAAAATAAGTAATAAAAAAATTGTGTTATTAAAAAG
>MDTD01202035.1_pt1 | contig 35196 bp, 27 predicted proteins | sample 811221 | NCBI WGS metagenome assembly MDTD01 (sample SAMN05326646, study PRJNA326480) | marine metagenome | isolation source: seawater | place: Pacific Ocean: South West | collected 2011
GTCCGCCGCCATCGATCGTTCGAGCGCGTCGTCGTCTGCGCGCGCGCGCGCGGCGTCGTCTCGCGTCGGCGCGTCGTCTAAACCCTAAACCCTAAACCCTAAACCCTACACAGGCGCCGTTTTTTTAGGGTTTAGGGTGGCGACCGCCGCCGGTGGTGGATCCCAACGGACGCGACGACGCGGCGTCGACGCGCGTCGTCACAACGCGCGCGAGAGCGGAGTGGATAATGTCTTTCACCACGGTACGGTGCTCGACGTCGACGTCGCGTTCGTTCGTGTGTTCGGACGCGCGCGCGCGGGATGGGTGATGGATGGATGGATGGATGGATCGAGATCGGATCGAACGCGGGGTCGGATGGATGATGGATGGATGACGCGCGTGGTGGACGCGTGGTGGAGGCGTTGAGGGCGAGGACGCGTGATGAGAGGTGACTGACGGTGCGATGTGACGTTGGATTCGCGCGTGACGTAGGAATGGCCGAAGTGCGAAGCCGCCAAGGCGGCGGGCGTCGCGGAGAAGAAGGTGGCCAAGGCCCTCAAGGAGGGCGGGAAGAAGGGCGTCGAGATCGAGGGCGCGGCCGATATGTCCGGACTCACGTGCTTTTGCACGCGCATGCAAGAGGCTGGTGATAACCTCGCTTTGCTCGAGGTGTCCATGGAGGGCATGAACGCGATCCCGGATCCGTCCAACGAAGAAGAGCGCAAGGGTTGCTCGGGACACATCTCCAAGCTCATCATCGGATCGAACGACCAAACGAATAAGATTGCCATGGTTGCGTACGTTGCGGATCAGTTGAAGGATCAGTTGAACGCGACTGAATGGATGAAGGCTGTGTGCAACACCGATATCGGTGGTGGCGTCGGCGGTACGCCGGACGAGACCTCCACCGCGACGTGGGCGACGTGCGTGGTTTCCGAGGACAAAGACGCCGGCAGGTTTTACTTGAAGTTTAAGGATAACGCGTTGACCGCGGCCATCGGTTACTTGCGTGAGAAGGGTTTGTTCCAAGATGACTCCAATTCCGAGTCTGGCGACAACCCCGCGGCGGACTTCGAGTGGTAAACAAACGCGCGCGACGCAACTCGCTCGAACACTGTAGAGAGACCGTTTAGACGCCCGAAACGAACGTCTAGATGGTTTGATTGATTAATCTGCATTTGACCAGCTCACATAACAACCACGTGCATCACCCACTACGAATCAATCTATCACTACAAATATAGTTAGCGCGCACCGCGTGCTAGTGAAATAATGCGTCTACGCCGCCGCCGCGAGCTTTTTCGCGATGGACTTTTTGTACGCCGCGAAGGAATCCAAACGTTTTACGACGCCGCCCTCGATGACGAGAACCTCCTTCGCCACGCGTTCGACAAAGTATTGATCGTGACTCACCAGGACCACGCCGCCTTTAAAGTTTTCGATCGCCGACGCGAGCGCCTCGCACGATTCTAAATCGAGGTTGTTGGTGGGCTCATCCAGAATGATCAGGTGCGGCTTCTGATACGAGACTGCCGCCATCGCGACGCGGGATTTCTGTCCACCGGACAGCGCGAGCGCGGGCACGTTTTGTAACTCCGTAAGCACACCGCATCCACTCAGATGAGAGCGGAGTTGCTGTTCGTGCGCGTAACTGCCGTCCCCGGGGAACTTGTCGAGCATGAACGCGAGCGGCGTCTTGTCAAAGGCGAGCTGTTCGGCGTGGTGCTGATTTACCAAGCACACGCGCGCGCCTTGGTCTCGAGTGATTAGCCCGTTCGTCGGTTCGAGGGCGGCAGTCATGAGTTTGACCATCGTCGTCTTACCCTGACCGTTTTCGCCGAGCAAGACGACGCGAGACTTAGCGTCGACGCTCAAGTCAACGTCCGAGAACAAGTCGTTCTCGTCCTCTGCTCCCGGGTACTTGAACGCGACGGCATCGAAACGCACGATATTTTGACGCAGCTCACCGCCGGCTTGGAGATTGAGCGCCAACTCCGCGTCTTCTTCCAAATCCGCCATCAAATCTGCCTCAGTCTCCGCCTCGAGCTCGAGCTTCTGCGCCTCCTTCTCGCGCTTTTTCATCGCCCCGATCGCCGAAGAAGAACCGCCGTACTTGAATCCGTGGTTCGCGAACGCTTGAAGCGCGGCAATCTTTTCGGCTCGCTGCTCGACGCGTCGACCGAGCGCGATTTGTTGCTCGCGGCGCTTCTTCGCCCACGCGCTGTACGCCATCCTGTGCGACGTGAGTCGCTTTGCGGCGCCGGAGATGTGCAAGCTATCCGTCGTCACTTCGTCTAAAAAGTGTCGATCGTGACTCACGGTGACGATGATTCTCGATCCCCACACCGGATTCGTCGATAACTCTCGACTCAAAAACATCACGGCGGAGATGGACAAGTGGTTCGTCGGCTCGTCGAGCAAAAGCACGTCGGGCTCTGCGAAAAGCGCTGCGGCCAACGCGGTTCGCACGCGCCACCCTCCGGAGAGCGCCTTCATCGGTCGAGCGATGAGCACCTCCGAAAACCCGAGGTTCTTCAGCAACACGGCGACGCGCGCCGGTGCGCTCGCAGCGCCTATGGCGTCGAGTTTCGCGTTTATTTCTTGTAAACGCGCGAGCTCGTTGGCGTCTTCGCTCGACTCGAGACGCGCCTGTTCATCCAACAGTAGTCCTGTCTGCAAGTCAGCGCGCAACACGATCTCTCCCGGTAACATGGACTCTTCATCCTCGTCAAGCTCAACCTCTTGCGTCACGTAGTGCACGCTGTACGAGTCGTCGATGCCCTTCACTCGTCGAGCCGCGATGTGTTTCAATAGCGTACTCTTTCCCTTCCCGTTGCGACCAATCAGGCCGTAGCGACGTCCCGGCGTCAGCGTGAGCGACGCGTCCTCGATGAGATCAACACCACCTCCCGGATTCGGCAGATTAAACGGTCCCAGATCGACGTTCGCCAAGGTTTTCCCTCTCCCGTCGACGCGCAACCGCGCCGCCTTGGCGCGCGCCGTCGACAACTCCTCGCGCATCTCTTTTCTCTCTCTCTCCGCCTCCGCCGCCAATCGCTCGCCCTGCCGCCTCGACCTTTCCTTTTCCTTCGCCTCCGCGCTCGATTTAATCGTTCCCGACGTTCCCATCGCGTTCACGACGAACATTCTTCCCGCCGCGCTTCGTTCCTCGTCTCTCGCTCTCTTCTCCGCCGCCTGTTGTTCGTCCCACCCCTCGCCCAAAAACACCGGCGCTCGCCTCGTCGCCCCCTCCGCCGCGCCGTCGACCGACGTCCCCTCGTCGTCGTCGAACGCGTCGTGAATCTCTCCCGCCATCGCCTGCGCGCGCGCCTCGTCGTCGTCGAGGCGCGCGGCGAAGACGGGCCACGAAAAATCCACAAACTCATCCCGCGCCACCGTCGTCCCGCGCTCGTCGTCCTCCACCGCGCCGCTGGCGACGTACTCGATCTCGTCTTCGTCCAGATCCAGGTTCAATCGCTCGAGCGCGGCGACGAGGACGTCGCGGTGCCGCGCGCTCATCTGTGCGCGAGCGCGCGCGAGTGGCGACCGCACTTCGAGACGATCGGTCGCGCGTCGGCGACGCGACGCGACGATCGGTCGCGATGAAGACGACGACGAAGACGGCGACGCTTCCCGCGCTTCCCGCGTCAGCGTCCGCGTCGGTGGCGAACAGGGAGTGGACGGGGACGTCGTCCGAGGACGCCGCCGCCGCGTTGCCGTACGTGGACGATTTGGGCGTGGATTGGCGTCCGCGCGTCGATCAGCTCGTCGCGGAGGAGATGCGACGGATGCCGAAGAGAGGGAAAGAGTATCTCGAGTCGCTCGCGCCGGCCAAGGCGCTGGATCTCGAGGCGATGGCGTTGGTGCGAGAGGAGCTCGCGCGGGTCGAGCGAGGGGAATCGATGGCGATCCCGGACGCGCTGCGGTATCGTTTGGATCCGCCGCCGCAGAACAAGCGAAACGACGTCGAAGCGTGGGGAGTGGCGATCGATAACGCGCGCGCGCAGTTGGAGCACCAGGCGACGCGGGTGACGAATTTAGAGTTGGGTTTGAAGTACGCGCCCGCGGCGTGGCGAGCGAGAAACGCGTGGGCGGAGGCGACGCTGAAATCGTACGAGGAGGAGTTGGCGAGGACGAAGACGGCGGTGAATGAGTTGAACGTGCAGCGTAAGCTTCAGCAGGAGGCGGCGGCGAAGGAGTTTACCCAACTAGAAAAGGAGTGGTACGCGACGACGCGGAAGTGCGTCGCCATCGAGAGCGCCATCCTCGATTTGGAGGCTCAATTAGCTACGAAGAACGTGTAAATATTTCAACCACCTATTAGTATCCTCTATTCGACGATAAGTCGACGTCTGCCTCGAGCGTGAAGTAGTGCACTTCAAAATTTTGCTCTGACTCGTCCGCCGCGCGCACGGCGGCGACGACAAAATTCTTCCGCGCGGCGTGCGACATCCTCGTCGACGCGGAAATCATGAGCGGGTGCATCACTCTATCCCACGACACTATACGCACGGTGTAATGCGCGTGAAACAAAATCGGATCTCCCGGATACGCCAAGAAATCACTCCCGAATTTCGTCCCTGACGTCAAGTAAAAAGCCTTGTCGTGCAAATCCTTAAACACCGCGTACCGCTCCTTCTCCGCCCTCGTCGACGGAAACGTCCATCCCGCGCGCGCGGCGTCCCCATCACTTCGATTCTGCAACGGCAAACTCACGTACGACGTCCCGGACATCGCCTTCTGCCACCCGACCACGTTCGCCGCCCCCGGTTTCATCTTCGCCTTTTTATGTCCGCCGCCGCCGCTGCCGCCCCATCCCCTCGACTGTCTCTTCGCCTTCGCCCTCGCCTTCGCCTCCTCTCGCACCGCGTTCGACGTCGACACGACCCGCACGTCACCATCAACCGACGTCCTGTGCGCGACGAACGCCTCCATCGACCCGTCCCGCTCGCCCGTCAATCGCGCCCACCCGCGCTCGGCGCACAGCGCCGCCTCCTCCGCGCACAGCTCCAGCGGCAGACCTTTGGCCGCGTCCTGCGATCGATACCCCGGCAACGCGCCGACCATGGCGCCCACCACCCGTCGCTCGACGCGCAGCGTCACCGCGTCGTCGGCGTCGTACACCAGGGCGCGTCCATCGACGACGCGCACGACTGGGAGCGATGCGCGCGCGCGCGATTCATCGTCGCCCCCGTCGCGCGCGTTCGTCATCAGCGGCGAACGCGCGCGCGAGCCGCCGTGAGACGACGTGTACCGTCCACGGACGGTCGACGACGACGCGCTCGCGCCGCGCGTCGGTGGATGCGGTCGGCATCGCCGCCGCCGGTCGGCATTTCCGAGCGCGCGCGCGAACGAACGAACGAACGAACGCGCGACGCGAGGCTTTCGTCGATGGGCGCGCGTCGTGGTGGTGGGAGAGACGGCGCGTTCACCGTCTCCAAGGCTGCGAGCGACTCCGCGAGCTCGAGGGCGACGTTTTCCACCGCGCGCGACGCGCAGAGCGTGACGCTCGACGACGTGCCCGAATTCGTCGAGGAGCGCGCGCGCGCGAAGAGCGAGGAGCGCGCGAGACGCATCGGGAATCTCTTACTCGCGGCGTCGCTCTTGTTCGGCGTCGTGCGACGGGCGGTGGACTCGTGGCGGGCGAGACGAGCCGAGGCGAAGGCGAAGGCGAAGCGCCCTAGCGACGACGACGAGGAAGAAAAGGAGAACGAGACGAAAGAGGAGGAAGCCTAGGTCGGAGAAGACGTCGGAGGGGTGGGCGCGATGACAGAGGCCGGGGAAATCGCGGCGCCCAAGTACGAGCGGGTGACGGGAGGATTGGGGCTCGGGGTCGGGGTCGGCGCGGCGACGCTCGACGCGACTCGGTCGAGAATCGGCGGCGCGAAGAAGGAACAGCGCGCGTTACCGGTGACTGAGGATGGACTAGGGGACGATGTGATTGATTTTTCGTATCTGGATTCGACGCCGATACGGAACGAGCCCGGGAGCGCGAGCGCCACGGCGGTGGAAGCGCTGGTGGAGAACGCCGAGGAGGAGGCGCCCGAGGAGGAGCGCTTTGACCCGAACGAGAATCCGCGTTGGTGTCCACCGGGTACGGTGGAGCGTTTGAGAAATTTACAATCGCCTCTGATACGGTTGCATCAAGAGATTGTTGACTTTAGTCGGTACTTGGAACCGACGGAGGAGGAAGCCGCGTCTCGAGCGGCGGCGGTGGAACGAGTTCGGGACATTGTCAAGGACATTTGGCCAGCCGCGCGATTCGAAGTGCACGGATCCTTCGCTACCGGTATGTATCTACCGAGCTCGGACATCGATGCCGTCATATTGGACAGCGGTGCGAAGAACCCGGCGCTGTGTTTGAAGGCGTTGGCCATCTCGTTGGCGCGGAAAGGCATGGCGCGGAAAATCCAACTCATAGCCAAGGCGCGAGTACCCATCGTGAAATTCGAGGAAGTCCAGAGCGGACACCAGTTCGATATCAGTTTTGACGTCGCCAACGGACCGGCGAGTGCGGAAATAGTGCGTGAGAATATGAAACGTTTTCCGGCATTGCGACCTCTCACGACGGTTTTGAAGGCGTTTCTCCACCAGCGAGGACTCAACGAAGTTTACTCGGGCGGTATCGGTTCGTACGCCTTACTGTGCATGGTCATGGCGCACTTGCAGTTACATAACACGACGTGTAAGTCAACCTGGGCCGGTTCGCACGGCGCGAGCGACGCCAGCGAGGGATGCCTCGGGACGCTCCTGATTGACTTTTTTGAGCTCTTCGGGCGTCGGCTCAACGCCGACGAAGTCGGAATCTCGTGCGGTGGGAAGGGTCCTGGCTTTTTCAAGAAGCGCGAAAAGGGAATGTTCGAAGACAATAGACCGTTTCTTTGGGCCATCGAAGATCCTCAGGACGAGACGAACGATCTCGGCAGGAATTCGTACGCGTGCAGACAAGTGAAGAGCGCTTTCGAACACGCCTTCACAGTCATCACCGCGCCCGTGGATAGTAGACACGGATTTCTCCTTCGGCGCATCGTGAAGATGGACCCTACTTGGTGCAAGGGTAGGAAACCACCGAAGAATCCGGGCGCGATTCGCGGGGTGGCGCTAGACTTTCCCCAATACATCGATCTCGGCCGAAAACGCGCCGCGAGAGAGCAAAAGCAAACGGCCGAAAAGGAGGCGCGGGGAAAGAAGCGCGCGCGCGTCGACGAGACGCCCGAAGAGGAGAATGTTAGCGAAGAAGACATTACGGTGTCTGAGTCAGAAGAAGAGGAGACGCCGAAAACAAAAAAGAAGACCAAGCGCGGCAAACGGGGCACCGCGCTCAAACAGCGCACACCCGGTTACTTCGCGAAAGGTCGTCCAAACAAGAAACAAAAGACGGTGTCTTCCCAATGACAAAGTCGCGCGGGGTGAGGAACGAGAACGCGTGCGCGTTTTCAAAGAAATGTTTAGCCATGTGAAATATGAACAAGTCGCTCAGTCGGTGAAGGCGGACTCCGCCAAATCGATGGCTCTACCGAGCGCCGCTGCCTTGTTCACCGTCTCTTGATATTCGCTTTCCGGGTTCGAGTCGGCGACGACACCTGCGCCAGCCTGGAGGTGAATCATCCACTCTCTCGACCCGGCGCTCTCTTTCGCTTGACGCGTCGGAATCACCATCGTTCGAAGCGCGAGCGCCATATCCATCTCACCGGTGAAACCGACGTAACCGATACCACCTCCGTACGGGCCCCGGCGCGTTACTTCCAAATCGTCGATTATTTGCATCGCTCGCACCTTGGGCGCGCCGCTCACCGTGCCCGCGGGAAGCGCCGCGCGAAGGACGTCCCAGGGCCCGAGGTTATCTATCAAGTTACCCGTCACGGTCGAGGAAATGTGCATGACGTGAGAGTATCGCTCAATCTCCATGAGTTTCTCCACCTTGACGGTTCCAGCCTTGGACACGCGTCCGACGTCGTTGCGACCGAGATCGACGAGCATGACGTGTTCCGCGCGCTCCTTTTCGTCGGCCAAGAGGTCCACCTCGAGCGCCTCATCCTCTTCTTGCGTTTTACCTCGCATGCGCGTCCCCGCGAGCGGACGGTTCACCACCGTGCGCTCCTTGTCCACGCGGCACAAAATCTCCGGACTCGACGCGACCAACATGCAATCTCGACCTTGGTAATAAATCATGTACGGCGAGGGGTTCACGACGCGCAGCGCCCGGTACACCTCGAACGGGTCCACGCGCGTTTGACGCTGAAATCTATGGCTGAGCACGAGCTGGAAAATATCACCCGCCTTGATGTGTTCCTTCGTCGCCGCCACCGCGCCCAGGAACTCATCCTTCGTCATCGTACTATCCTTCGGCTCGCTCGGTCGCTGGTTGAGCTCCAAGTTGACGTACCCTTGCTGCAAATCCGGCAACTTTGCCGGATGTAAATCATCAATCATCTCGTCCAAAGCGTCCATGCCTCGCTCGTACGCCTCATCCATGCTCTCGTACTCGTCCGTCAGCACCCAGTGCACGACGTACAGCTGTTTCGTGGCGTTATCGAACACCACGACGTCCTTGTACAGACCCAGATGAATATCCGGAAGCGCCCTATCGTCCGTCGGCGCCCGATCGAAATCCAGCTTACTCTGATACTGATACCGCACGGTATCGTACCCTGTGAACCCAACCCATCCACCGGCGAAACAATCCGGCAATCCCGGCGTCTTGCACGGTCGCCAATCCTCGCTTATCCTCTTCATCACCTCCATCGGGTCGTCCTCTCGCGTCGCCTCGCTCGCCCCCGTCCCGTGATTCGTCACCGTCACCTCGTACTCCTTCGCCGTCACCTCCATCGCCGGTCGTCTCCCCAAGAACGAATACCGACCGATCTGCGTGCCGCCGACGACGGACTCGAGCAAAAAGCTCGGCGCCTCGCGCTCGTCCTCCTTGACCAACATTCGATACGCCAGGATGGGCGTCAACTGATCGTCAAACATTCGTCGAAAGAGCGGCACGACGTTGCGTCCATCCCGCACGGCGTCGTCGAAGGCGGTTCGTTGCGACGCACGCGCGGTGTTTGAGCTCGCCGACATCCGCGCGGCGACTCGCGCGCGACGCGGAACGCGCGATTCGGTCGCTCGGACGACGCGCCGATGGCCGTGACCTCTCGACGCCGTTCGCGTCGTCGACGTCGACGCGCGCGCGGCGACGGACATGACGAACGCGCGCGATTCGTGGGCGCTCGATCGATGCGTCGATTCGCGCGCGCGCGGCGACGAACGGTGGGCGTCGCGCGCGCGAGTGTGACGCCGCGTCGCGTTCAGGTTTTCAGTCGCCGCGCGCGCTCGACAGACGCCGTCGCGCGCGCACGAGCGCGCGCGCGATGGGCGCGTACGAGCGCGCGAGCGCGCGCGAGGGAACGACGATGACCGGGGCGCCGAAGCTCGAGTTCGTTCGAGAGATGTTCGATCGCGTCGCCGAGACGTACGACGTCGTGAATGGATGGCTGGCGTTCGGATTCGTCGACGCGTGGCGCGCGCGCGCTCGAGAGTGGATATCGAGCGGTGCTGAACGCGCTCCCGAACGGAAGGCGCGTGTTGACGCGAGGCGCGCGCGTGTTGGACGTCGGGTGCGGGACGGGTAACGTGACGGAGGCTGTCATGTACTCGACGCTCGCGCACCTGGCGGTGGACGTCGCGGGCGTGGATTGTTCGCCGGGGATGATTCGCGAGGCGCGAAGGAAAATGCCGAATAACTCGTTCGAGGTGATGGACGCGGCGAAATTGAACGAGGCGTTCGAGGCAGGTTCGTTCGACGCCGCGGTGACGTGTTATACGCTGAGAAATTTCCCAGATTTCGAAACCGCGCTGGAAAATATGGTGCGCGTCGTGAAACCGGGCGGGACGATCGCGATCGTGGACGCGTTCCCGCCTCGCGGCGCGTTCGGATGGTTGCTTCGAGCGTGGTTGCGAGTGATGCTGCCGTTGATCGGGGCGACGCTGAACGGGGAGAGAAAGGCGTACGAGTATCTCGGGCGGTCCATAGAGGCGGCGCGAACGCCGGAAGAAGTGGTGGCCGAGCTCGAAATGTTGGGATGCGAGGCGGTGGAGGCGTCGAGAATGTTTCCGTTTGGTGCGGCGGCGGTCGTCGTCGGATGTAAGCCGGAGTAGACGTCTTTACATCGATGTTGTAATTGTATGTACGCTGTGAGTCTCGCTCTTTCAGCTCTTTCGCGCTCAAGTCGAGCACGCGCATCCTCCGCGATTGTTGTTCGCTTGGCACGCGCAACAGTTTCCTCCTCCGCGACACCCGACGGCGCCGCCGCAACCGCCGTTATTGTAGTCGCACGTATACGGACCGCTTGAGGCGATTGCGTCGGCGACGCCATCGCACGTGGTTCCGCTGTTCGCCCCGTCCGTGTATACACACGACCCCGGGTCGTTCGGAGGTTCGTCGACGCAAGCTTGGCACGCATACGGGCACGCCGCGCCGTTCCCGCAATTTCCACACACTCCGTATTGCTGGTCATTGGCGCATGTCGAATCTTGGAACCGACACAGCGGGTACTCACATTGCGCCGTTCGCCGAAACGGCTGAAAACGCCACAAAAAACGCCGACGTGAATGTTAACTCGTCAACATCAACTCGAACTCACAACCGTTGTCTGCGTCGATGAAGACGAACTGGTCGGTTTCGCGCGTCGTCCGACTGGATATTCCTTCACCGAACCGACGACCGTCGCGCGTTTTGCCACGTTTCGGACAGACTCTTTGTAATTCTCGCTTTTGAAAACGTTCCAATGTTCGCCGAGCGCGTCGGCGAGTCGTGTCAACAGAGCAATCGACGTCTTTCGCGGTCGAGACCGAGAGCTTATGGGTTCAGGCTCTTCTCCTAAGAGACCGCGTAAAGTCGCCGCCGCACACGTCGCCAGAGGGCGAAGCGCGTAACCGCCTTCGAGCGCGACGACGACTCGAGATTGAATCCCGACGAGCCGCTTCGTCATGTGCATGTACCCGCGCGTCGTGACCATCATGCCACCCAACGGATCGCCATCCGCGGCGTCGAACCCAGCCGCGATGATTATCAAGTCCGGTTCGAAAGATTGCAACACCGGCTCGATGACGACGTCGAACGCCGCTAGATAATCCGCATCGCCGAGTCCCTTTTCGTTCCACCCGACGTTTACATTCGTACCCTTCGCGCCTAATTCCGACGGCGCGCCGGTGCCCGGATAGAATCCGTCGCCGTACCGATGTAACGAAATGTACATGATGTTCTCGTCGTCGATCGTCAAATCCTGCGACCCATTCCCGTGGTGCACGTCCCAATCCAGAATGCACACGCGGCGGATGCTCTCGCTCTCGCGCATCGCCGCTCGAGCGGCGACGACGCAGTTGTTGAAAAAACAAAACCCCATCGCTTGCGCGCACACCGCGTGATGTCCCGGCGGACGAACCACCGCGAACGCTCGATCGCACTCGCCTCGACACACCGCCGAACACGCCTCGACGACGCACCCGGCCGCCATTCTCGCCCCCGCGGCGGTGTGGCGCGTAAAAAATATATCGTCGCCGAACACGTTCTCCCCAGTCATCACCTGAACACCCTCGCCCTTTTCATCGAACGCCTCCGCGACGAACGCCACGTGTTCGCTCGAGTGCGCCAAAAGAAGCTCGTCCTCCGTCGCCTCGCGCGACGAGATTCGCGAGCACCGTTCGTACAAATTCTGCGCCTTTATCTCGTTCACCACCACCCTGTGCCTCGCCGGTTGTTCAAAGTGTCCCTCCTTTTCGTGCAATTCCATCGCTTCATCGTGCACGATCCCGACCTCGACGACCGCTCGCGTCGCGGCGCTCTCCTCTCGCGTCGCCGAAACCGCCGCCGACGTCGACACCGTTCGCCTGTGCCTCCTTCGCGCCAGCGGCGGCGGCGTCTGCACTCGCGCGATGGGATGACGCGTCGTCGGCGCGGACGTCACGCGAAGTGCGTCCAATCCATCGACGAGCGCGTCCACGTCGAGCGCGTCCGCGTCGAGGACGTCGCGCGCTGATGTTTTCTTCTCGTCGAGCGCGTCGCTTCGAGCCTTGACGCTCGCGACGCGCGCGAGCACGGCGGCGACGCGCGCGTCGTCGAACGCGGACGACGCCGACGCGTCTTTCGTTCTCTCGCGCGCGGGCGCGCGGTCGGAGGACATGACGACGCGGCGCGGTCTCGCGCGCGACGATTCGGAAGTCGAACGGTTCTTTTTCCTCGCGAGACGCGGACGCCGCGGAGATCGGCGATGACGCGCGACGCAGACGCGCTCGCGCTCGAGGGCGCGCCTCGTCCGCACTACACTATTCTTTCGCGTCGTTACACGAAGCGCGTTCGCTCGCGCGTTCACTCTCTCGACGTTCGCACGCGAACGCGACACCTCGCGTCTCCGTTCGCTTTCGATTCCGCGAGCTCGACGCGCGCCGTCGGCTCGTTCACATTTCCGAACCACACCTCCACGTCCAGCGAACAACACGTCGTATTCGTCAGGAACGCGACGTCTCTCTTTTCAAAAAACGCGTGATACGCGCACGTCGTCGTCTCGAACGACGCGCCGCCGCCGCCGTCGTCGTCGTCCGTTCGCGTCCACGCGCCCGGCGCTAAATCATTCGTCACGTTCGCCACCATACCCACCAACGCGCGCGCGCGATTCCCGCTCAGCATCAACGCCCCACGCACGAGTCCACCGTTCATCGTCGTCGCCGTCTTTTCGCTCCCCGCGCGCGCGCGCACGAATTCGAGCGTCGCCTCGTCGTTCCCCAAGAATGGTCGCAGCGTCTCGTACGTCGCCAACGCGCGCGCCGCCGTCTTCACGTGCGTGGATTCGACGTCTCCGAGCTCGCGGCGCGAGGACGATTCCTCGGCGTAGAGTTCCTCGGCGCGAGACGCGATGCGAGACGCGGTGATGTCCTCGCGGCCGGCGAGCGAGGGAACGGTTTTCATCGCGTCCACGAGCGCGCGCGTGAAGGCGGCACTCTCGACGCGTTCCAGCCACGCGCGAGCGCGAGTGGGGAGCCAGTGGTCGGTGGCGTACGCTCTGGTGAACGCGCGCGAGGCGACGCGCGACATGACGGCGAGAGAGACGCGCGTTCGCGCGGTGGTGTCGGGGAGTCCCGACGCGTTCGTCCCGGAGTCGGCGGCGCGCGCGAGCCAAAGAATGTAAAACTACAATGCGATCGTCATGACGATCGCTTCGTGGACGCTCGACGCGTTCTGGCGTCTCTCGAGGCGTCGCACGCGCGCGCGAAGGCCCAGAGACTCGCGAAGATGTCCTCGGGCGCGCGGCGAGATTCGCCGCAGAGTTCGGCGAAACGAGCGAACGCGGCGTCGACGCGCGCGGCTTCGGACGAGAGGGCGTCGATCGTCGCGTCGAGGTTCGCGAGGAAGCCTCCGAAACGTCGTCCAGACTTTTCGCTCTCGAGTTTGATTCGCGTGGCGCCTCGCGTGAGGGTGCGCACGATGCCCTCGAGTTCGACGCGCGCGACGCGACTCGCCGCCTGACACGCGCCGAGCTCTTCGGCGAGAGATGTCTCTCCGTGTCGTCGGTCGACGAGTTCGACGACGACGTCGAGCAAGGTGAGACCACCCGCGTGCGACGACGTCGTCGCTCGCACGTCGCGAAGTTTGTGGAGAGAATCCAGCGTGACGCCCGCCGTCGTGGATCGCGGACCGCCGGCGTTTAAAAAGTTGCCGACGCGCAAGACGCACGCGAGGACTCGCCGTAAGGTTTTCGACTCAGTGACAGCGCGACACGCGGTGTCGATGGCCTGTAATCCGGCGTACGCCTCAGTCAAGAGTTCCGAAAACTGACGAACGTACACGAGCGCCGCGAGCTTCTCCTCCAATCGCTCGATTCCGGCGAGATCCATTAGAAATTTCTCCGGCGGCGTGAGCGCGGAGACGTCGCCATCGAAACGGTGCATCACCGCCACTTCTTCCTCCTTGGGCTCGCACTGAAGCAACACGGCCAAGCGTTCGATCGTGAGTCCGTCGTTCGGATCGCCCTCGCGAATCGCCTCGACGATCTCGTCGGCCGTCATCGGGAAACGCGAAAGCATGATGGATATGTTGTTCGCTCGCGGAATCGGAATCAACGTCGGCATTCCGGACGCATCTTTGGACTTGGACGTCGGCTTCTTGCTAACCTCCGCATTTATCTCAAAGTTCTTCACAAGCGCGTCCTTCTCGGCGTCGTTCAACTCGTCATCGTCGATGTCTTCCCACCATGTGTTCGTCGTCACGGAAATCTTGTCCCAAAACACTTTGCGCAGCGTCGGGCCTCGCTCGACGGATTTCGCGGCGAGAGAGACCGCTTTGAACCGCCCGATAGGCGGCGGCGGCGGTATCGGTGGTGCCGACGGTGGCGACGGCACCGTCGATCCCGGAGGTGGCGGTGGCGGTGGCGGTGGCGGCGGTACGGGCGGCGGCGGTGGTCCCTTGAGCGTCGAAGGCGGACGTAACGGTAATGGTGGTGGTGGTGGTGGTGGTGCTGGAATATTCGCCGGCGAGGATCGCCGTTCGTCGAGACTATCATCGACGCTAGGCGTCGTCTGCACGCTGACGCTTTCGGTGATGCGCTCGCGATTTTCAGCGAGAACGGTTAAATCCAAAAAGTAATCCTCCGGTATCAACGTCTCGTCCGTGCAATCGAGTTCGTCTCGCGTCACGCGCACGACGGTGGCGTCGTCGCTGAGATCGACGAAGCCCGTGTGAAAAGCGAACGTCATCACGGGAGATAATTCGTCCCTCGCTTCGTCGCCAGTCCAGTGAAACATCGAGATGACGACGTCGCCCTCTAGCACGAGCCCTCCCGACATCTCCACCGTCGTGTTGAACTGATGTCCCGTGCGCACGAGTTCCATCCCGATCGGCACGAGTCCGTGCCTCGTGCCGTGCCAATCGGGAGCGATACCCTGCGTCCAGCTCTTGCCGACGACGTGCCCGCGGCACGAGACGAGCGTGTACGGTCGCCATCCTCCTCGTTCGATGGCTAAACCTCCGGCGATGACGAGTCGCTTCAATCGCAACCCCCGCGTGGTAATAAAATCCCTCTTCGACGCGTCGCGCTCATCTCCTCGACCTCGCGCGTCGACCGTTCGGCACAAGTACTCGCCGTACCGAAGTTGCGCGCGAGACGGTGTCTCGCTGCGCTCGCGCGTAAACGCGCGCGGCGGCGGCGATGGCAACTCACCGAACGCCTCATCAATCGTCGTCTCCTTCGCGCTCGCGTACGCGATGAAGCACGCCACGACGTACCGCAACATTCCAGGCGCATCGAATCCATCGTGCGCGCGCACGTGAAAGCACACGACGTTGGAGTCCGACATGTCCAACCAATTCTTTGCGCTCGAGCACGCGCTCAACACGCTGTCCAACTCTCCCGCGCACACCCCTCGCGGACGCTCCCAAAACGATTGAAACTCGACGAACCACCCAAAATCATCGTACATCGCCCGCGTCGACGTCAGCGCGTCGTTCAGCGCGATGAGAAGGACGTGTCCCGACGGGTGCGCGTCTCGCAGCGCCGCCGCGTCCTCTCGCAGCGCGCGCGCGTACCTCTCGTCGCCCTCGTCCCGCGGTCCCGTGTATTGAAACGCGAGCACGCGCTCGGCGAGGTAAGTCGGGCGCGCGTACAGGTCCGCCCGCGCCGCGCGCTTCGTCGTCGGCGCGAGGGAAAACAGACGCGCGAATCCCACGGTGGGCCCGACGCTCTCGGTCTCGCGCGTCGACGACGGCGAGGACGCCGACGCGCTCGCGTGCAAGGACGTGGACGCCTCGCCGGCGCCGCGCGCGCGCGATTCGTTCGCCCCCATGGGGCGTCTCTCGCGCGCGAGGAGGGAGAGAATGCGGACGCTCGACCTTAACCGTCACGTCCGCCGTCGGGACGAGGCGCGGCGGGACGGGAGCTCGAGCGGGCGAGCGCGTGAACGAACGAATGAATGAATGAATGAATGAATGAATGAAAACGATAACACGGTGGTTTCGAGACCGAGGTGCGACGACGCTCGACGGCGCGCGTTGGCTCGAAACGAATACGAATAAATCAGAGTTTGGACGCGAGACGCTCCTCGCCCGGATGGTACTGGTGCGATTGAATGTACTCCAACCAATCCTCGTGCGTCTTCACACCCTGCGGCGCGTGGCCGAGACCTCTGGCGACGATCATCTCGCAAATCTCAGCAGTCAGGGTGACGGAGACGTCGCGAATGGAGTTCATGTCGGGGAAGAGATGGCCGGCGTCGATCTCGGCGTCCGACGTGATGGCGGAGAGCGACTCGGCGGCGGCGAGGAATAAATCATCCGTGACTTGAGACGCGTCCGTCAGCGCGGCGGCGAACCCGAGGGCTGGGAATACGTACGCGTTGTTCGCTTGCGCGGGGAAAACTTTGACACCGTCGCGCTTACGAACGACGGGATCGAAGGGCGATCCGCTCGCGAAGACGACTCTGCCGTCGCTCCACTCCATCGCTTGCTCAAACGTACACTCAGCTTTCGACGTGGGATTGGAGAGCGGGAATATGATCGGTCGCTCATTCAGCGCACACATAGACTTGACGATATCCTGGGTGAACGCACCGCCTATCGTACTCACGCCGATCAAAGCGGTGGGCTCGATGGCTGCGATCGCCGACGCCAAATCCGGTTGGTATTCTACATCGTGCGCGAACGGTATCTTGTGGTGCTGCAACCCGTCGAGACGACTTTTACACACCAGGCCCTTACTGTCCATAAAGTAGCACCTCTCCATGGCCTCTTTGTGCGACATGCCAGTCTTTTCCATGGCCATGGCGATCAACTCTCCGATGCCGACGCCCGCTTCTCCCGCTCCGTAAAATAAAATCTTCTGATCTTCCAACCGACCCTTCGTCGCTCGTAGCGCGCTCAACAAAGCGGCGAGCGTGATCGCCGCGGTGCCTTGAATGTCGTCGTTAAAGCACGGTCCGGTGGTTCGATACTTTTCTAATATCCGGAACGCGTTTGAGTTTCCAAAGTCCTCAAACTGCACCAAACAATTCGGCTGCCACGCGCGCATCTCTCGCATGAACTCATCCACGAGCGCGTCGTACGCCTCTCCCTTCAGCCTCTCCCTCTTCAATCCCTTATAATTCGGGTCCTCGAGCAATTTTTTATTATTCGTTCCCACGTCCAGACACACCGGCAGACACGTCGAAGGATGCACGCCGGCGCACACCGTGTATAATAAAATCTTCCCCTCGCTGATCCCCATCCCCCCAGCGCCCAGATCCCCGAGTCCTAAAATTCGTTCACCGTCCGTCACCACCGCCACCGCCACGCGCTCGTCCCCGTGACTCGCGCCCTCCGCCCTCGCCGCCGACGACGCGCCCCCGACCCCTCGGCTCAGCCACGCCATCTCCTCCTTCCAGTGTCGCCGAAGCTTCGCCCCGACCGCGCCCGCGTCGTCCGCCGTGACGTACACCCCGTTCACCGGCGTCGGGAGCTCGTGGTACCGCTCGCACGCCTCGCCCACCGTCGGCGTGTACACGAACGGCATGAGTTCGAGCGGCCGAGAGATGAGCGCGCGATAAAACGTCTCCGTGTCCCCGCGCTGGAGCGTGCGCAGGTACACGTACCGCTCGAGCGGGTCCGCGATGGCGCGGAACGCGTCCATCGCGCGTCGGAGGCGCGTCATCGCTCGAGAGCGACGCTCGACGCGCGCCCGGACGGCGCGGGGCGTCTCGAAGTGATGCGACGAACGAGGCGCGGGCGTCGGCAGAGTCCGTCGCGCGAGGGCGACGCGCGCGAGGGACGAGGGAGATGTCGGGAAGAGAGCCGCGCGGGGAGACGGCGACGTGCGGAGGCGGATGGCGGGCGACGAGCGCGGTGACGCCCATCGTGAATCGTGAGCGCATCCGAGCGCTGGAGCTGAGCACGAACGCGCCGACGACGCCGGAGATGCTCTTCGACAGCGCGCTGGAGTTGACGCACGAGAGCGGGGTGACGCTTCGGTTTCACGCCGAGGACGCGCTTCGGGAGTGGGTGGCGCTGGATTTGCCCGCGGTGAAGGTGGCGGCGGCGGAGACGTGGACGAGAGCGCACGTGGAGCGTTTCGGGGACCGCGACGCGAGAGGAAACGACGAGTCGACGGCGACGGGGACGAGCGAACCGTCGACGTTAACGACTGCACCGGCGTCGTCGTCGTGGAATTCGACGGAGAAGAGTGCGAGTTACGATTGGACGTTTACGACGCCGTACGGCGGAAGCGTCGTCGTCGACGCGGGCGTCGATCCCGCGCCGTCTTGGACGACGACGGAGCGACGAATCGACCGCGCGATGCTCACGGAGAGAGATCCCATCCAGATGTACGACGAGCTGACGCTGTACGAGTCCGAACTCGACGATAACGGCGTCGCGCATCTCGGATTAAAGGTGCGCGTCATGCCCAAGTGTTGGTACGTGCTCCTCAGATTTTGGCTCCGCGTCGACGGCGTGCTCATTCGACTGCGAGAGACGCGGTTCTTTTGCGACACCACGGAGCGGGACAAATCCGGCGCGGTGGTCGTCGTTCGCGAGACTCAACACCGCGAGGAGACGTGGGACGCCTTGCGCGCGCGCGGCGCCCCGTGCGAGCCTCGCCAGTTCCCCGACCCCGACCAAGCCGCCGGCGTCCTTCTCGCCGCCGGCGGTCCGGTGGACATCACTCACCACGAGCTCGTCCTCCGCGCCGACGCGTCGTAGCGCCCGACACCGCCCCTCGCGGCGCGGGCATTTGATCGATGACTCATCACCGGTTGGTTGTACGAGCCTCCTCACCCATTTCTTTTTCATCAGTCCACACACTACACTAACTACGAACGAGATGTCCGATACATTCCCACCACAAAGCACACGCCGACACCCACCGTCCCCGGACGGCGACGACACCCCACGAATTTGGACCGGTCGCGACTCGACACCGACCCCCCCCCCGCCTCGCCGTCGACTCCGCCCGCGCGCGCGTCTCGCGCGCCCGCACACCCCGACGACCGATGGCGTCCACCGTCGCGTTCTCTCACGCGCTCAGCGCGCGCGCCGCGACCTCGGTGCGCGGCTCGAACGACAAAAAAGTTCACGCGCGCCGCGCGACCGCGACGACGGCGAGCAAGCCGCGCTCGCTCGTGGTGCGTACGGATAGACGCGACCGAGCGCGAACGGATGGATCGAAGATGCGATGCGTGGGGGAAGCGAAACGCGCGCGAGAGAGAGAGAGAGGAACGACGCGAACGCGCGAACGCGCGTGGGGAACGCGCGCGAGAATTATTCTCGCGCGTGATCACCGGGAGACGGCGCGAACGTGGCGTCGCGCGCGGGGATGGATGGATGCGCGCGTGTGGGACCGAGTAGGGTCACGGGCGCGTTATCCGCGCGCGATCGGGACGCGCGATCGGGGGTCTCGGACGCGCGCGCGCGGTGGTGGCGTGGGGGAAAACGCGTCATCGCACGCGCGGGGGTGGCCGGGACGCGCGCGTCGTGACGGCCGCGGGAGGGGCGCCCGTGGTCGAAGACGGCGCGTGAAGGGTAGATCCGTATCCCGAGATGCATGAGGGTTTGGGGAGGGGCCGCGGCGAAGCGGCGACGAATGGTTGGATCGATCTCGAGAAGAGTGACTGACGTGTGCGTTTTAACGATGTGTAGATTCGTAATGCGAGCGCGAAGGAAATGCGTGACCGCATCTCCTCCGTCGGTAACACGAAGAAGATTACCGATGCGATGAAGCTCGTCGCCGCGGCGAAGGTGCGCAAGGCGCAAGACGCCGTCATCGGCGCGCGACCGTTCTCCGAGTCTTTGGTGAAGGTTTTGTTCGCCATCAACAGCAAGTTGGCCGGTGAAGATGTTGATGTGCCGTTGACCAAGCAACGCCCGGTCAAGTCCGTCATGCTCATCGTGTGCACGGGTGACCGCGGTTTGTGCGGGGGTTTCAACAACTTCATCATCCGCAAGACGGAGCAACGCGTCGCCGAGCTCAAGGCTCAAGGTGTTGAAGCCAAGCTCATCACCGTCGGTAAGAAGGGTGGTGTCTACTTCAACCGTCGCACGGAACAATACAACTTGGTGAAGCGTTTCGACATGGGCCAAGCTCCGTCCACGCAAGACGCGCAAACCATCGCGGATGAAATCTTCGCGGAGTTCACCTCGGAGGAAGTCGACAAGGTTGAGATGATCTACTCCCGTTTCGTCTCGCTCATCTCCGCGGAGCCGACCGTGCAAACGCTCTTGCCGCTCTCCAAGGAAGGCGAAGTGTGCAACGCCGAAGGCGTCTGCGTCGACGCGGCGGACGACGAAATCTTCAAGCTCACCTCTGAAGATGGTCAATTCTCCGTCAAGCGCGAGGCGAACGACACGGAGGTTTCCGAGTTCGAGGGTGTCATGCAGTTCGAGCAAGATCCGAACCAGATCCTCGATGCGCTCATGCCACTTTACATGAACTCCCAAATCCTCCGTGCGCTCCAAGAGTCTCTCGCCTCTGAGCTCGCGGCGCGCATGAACGCGATGTCCACCGCCTCTGACAACGCGAAGGAACTCAAGAAGACCTTGTCTTTGGTTTACAACCGCGCCCGCCAAGCTAAGATTACCTCGGAAATCATCGAGCTTGTCGCCGGTGCCGCCGCGACGTAAACTTTCGCACAGATTATTCATTTCCTTAGGGATTGTTTGCCCGAGCGCGCGTCTCGCGCCGCCTCTCGGCGCCGCCGCCGCTCGCGCGTTCCACTCATCTTAGAAGCGCCCGGTCGCGCCCGCATCACCGCCATCGATCGACCCATCGTCCATCGATCCGCTTTCGGTGCTCGCTCGTCCGCCTAGCAAAACCTACACACACAACAACCGTTGCAATTCGCCACGCGCCTCCGCGCGGTTCGCGTCCTGTCCCCTCTCCGCCCCTCTAAACCCTCCTTGATATTTCCATCGGTGCCGACCGCGTCATCGATCGATCGATCAATTCGGAATCGATCCGATCCGTCTCTTCGACACACGACGACGCGCGCGCGACCGATCGTTCGACGCGGGACTTCATTCATCGTCGATGGCGATGACGACGACGACGGCGACGACGCGCGCGATGACGACGACGACGCGCGCGATGACGACGACGACGGCGCGCGATCGACATCACCACCGTCATCATCCGAACCGTGGACGCGCGAGCATTAAAGCGCGCGCGTCGAGCGCGATGGACGAGGAACGACCGCGAATCCAAAGATTGAAGCTTCAACGCGACGGTGATGGGACGACGGACGTCTTGGCGCAAAAGACGTTGGTACAAAAAACCGCCGTGGACGCGCATCGAGACATGGAGGAGTGGCACGCGAGCGACGAAGGGAAAGCCGTGGTGGAGAGCATCGCGCCCAAGGGTGAGATGTCGAAGGAAGATTTCATGAATCACGCGAAAGAACACATCACGGAGGTGGGTGAACAGCCGGATACGTTGGCGCACACGGCGGCGCCGGCGGAACCGCACGAGATCGATCAGACGACGCGGTGGGTCATCGCGACGTTTCTCAACCGGTTGATTCACATTCCGTTGATGAATCCGATGACGGAACAAATTATCTGTGTCAAGGCGGTGGATTTGATCGCAGATGCGATCGAGCGAGAATTACATCGAACGGGTGCGCATCACTTCTTTAGAGACGCGTCTGAACACGAGGAGAGGGGTGATCTCGAGGAGTGGTTGGTGAAGATTTCGGACGACTTGAATCTCATCATCGACGTGCCGCTCATGGATGAAAAGCAAGAGTACGAGTGTATTCACGCGGTTCTGTCTCTGATCACGCATCAGTACTTGGAAAAGAAGAAAAGAGACGCAGAGAATAATCCCATCAAGCACAAGTGGGTCTTGCTCGTCAACATGCTCGGCTAGACGCAATCGCGCGCGACGCAAAGTTTTTTCCTTACGCGACCGAGCGGACGCACGTCCGTCGTCTCGCTGTACTACTTTAAGTAAGTTACGTAACTAGCAATGTCATACTATATAACTTTTTAACTATTCGACAACAACGCACACGCGCTCATGGATACCCGTACTGCGGCAGAGACGCTGACGGCGTGCACACTCTTCGCGCCTCGTCCAACGATTCATCCGAGGTGACGTCTCGGAGGCGAATTTCAAACAGCGTCGGCCACATCTTCCCAGTCACGTAAAGTTTATCACTCGATTCATCGTACGCGATGCCATTCAGCACGTCCCCCCGATCGTTGTTCGGACTCGTTTGCTTCAAACCCGACAGATTCACCCACCCCGTGACTTTGCCGCTCGCGGGATCGATGCGCGCCAAGCACGGTCGTTCGAGGACGTTCGCGTACATTTCTCCACTGATCGCTTCCAATTCGTTCGTGAACCGCAACGGTTTTCCATCATCCGTCACCGTCATCGATCGTTTCTTCGTTACTTTATCCCCGTCGCGTCGCGGTGGACTCATGACGTGCAACTTGTCCGTGGCGTCCGTGGCGTACAAGTCGCCGTCGAGTTCGGCGAGTCCCCAACCGTCGCTCAGCGGTGTCTCAAAAGTACCGATCGGCGCCACTGCGCCGTCGTCTCGCAGCGTGAACGAAAATCCTTTATTCGTTCGCCACGAGATAACGTGCACATCTCTTCCAACTCGCGCTAAACCTTCGGCGAACGCGCCGTCCACTGGCGCCGACGACAACACCTTTCCGGTCGCGAGCTCCGTCGCGCGCACCGCGCTCTTCATTCCGGACACCGCCCCCGTGCTCTCACATAACACACCGGTACCACACATCGCCAATCCCTGCGTAAATGCGTTCGAATCGTGCGTGTACGAAGCGACGACGTCGTACGCGAAGACTCTCGGCTCGCCGTCGTCTCGCGCGCCCGGCGGGATGCCCAACGCGCGCGCACCCCCAGCGCGCGCTGGCCATCGTCGTCTCCCGAGCGTCGACTCGGGCGTCACCGCGAACAGCAGACCGACGACGGCGCACGCGACGACGACGCACAGCGCGCCGCGCGCGCGCTCGAACACCGACGACGACGGTCTCTCGTTGAGAGGTGTTGCGCGTCTCTTCGCGCTCCCGTGCGCCATGTCGCCGGCGTCTCTCCCGCGCGCGCTCGCGACGAGCGGTCTCGTCTCGCGTTCGCTCTCCTCTCGCGCGCGCGTCGACGTCATGTACGTCGCGCGACGGAGTGCCGCGGCGCGCGGATCGACTCGACGCGATTACTTTCGTCCCGCGCGAGGTCGTGCGATCCCTCACTTCGCGTCCGCGGCGACGACCGCGCGCGATGGCGAGCGAGCTCGTGAACGTCGTGTTTCAGTTCCTGCATCACGTCCCGATGCCGGAGGCGATGCGCGAGGCGCTCACGCACGCGAAGGCTGCGGTCGATCAGCGCGACTTTTGGCTCTCTATCCTCGTCTTCGCCGTCGTTTTGCGCCTTCTCAGGCGCACGCGAGTGCCGAAGATCGTCGTCAAGCTCACGGACGAGGAGGAGAACGGAATCGACGGGGAGTTCTGGGACGCGAACGCGCCGTTTCCGAGCGACAGCGTGCCTTGTTACGATCCGGGGAACATGCGCGTGCTCGGACCGAACATGCGCGCGATGACGGCGGATGAAGTGCGAGAGAGGATCGCTCGCGCGGCGAAAGCGCAGAAACAGTGGGCGAAGAGTTCGTTCGAGACGCGTCGCACGCTCTTGCGGGTGATTCAGAGATTTATTTTGGAGGAGCAAGATACCATCTGTCGAGTGAGCGCCCGCGATAGCGGCAAGCCGCTCGTCGACGCCGCGTTCGGCGAGGTTCTCGTGACGCTGGAGAAGATTCGATGGTTGTGCAACGAGGGCGAGCAGTGGTTGAAGCCCGAACATCGTTCAAGCGGGGCGATGATGTTCTATAAGAAGGCTCGAGTGGAATATCATCCGGTCGGCGTCATGGGCGCCATCGTTCCGTGGAACTATCCGTTTCACAACGTTTTCAATCCGTTGGTGGCTAACTTGTTCGCGGGTAACGCCCTCGTCGTCAAGGTGAGCGAATACGCAAGCTGGAGCTCTCAGTACTACGGGCGTGTCATCGACGCCGCGCTCGACGCCGTCGGGGCGCCGCGGGACTTGGTACAAATCATCACCGGATACGGCGAAGCCGGCAGCGCTTTGGTCACCGGTGGCGTTCAAAAGGTTGTCTTCGTCGGATCCACGGGTATCGGTCGCAAAGTCATGGAAGCGGCAGCGAAAACTCTCACGCCCGTCGTGTTGGAGCTCGGTGGTAAGGATCCGTTCATTGTGTGCGCCGACGCAGATCTGAACCAGTGCGTGCCCATGGCGCTTCGCGGCGCGTTTCAATCGTGTGGACAAAATTGTGCGGGGGCCGAACGTTTTTACGTGCACGAAAAGATTCACGATAAATTCTTAGCGAGGGTTTTGGAATCGGCGAAAAAATTGCGACAAGGCTGGGCGCTGAGCTCCTCGGTGGACTGTGGCGCGATGTGCATGCCGAAGCAAGCGCAGTACGTTCAGTCTCTCATCGATGACGCCGTGAGCCGCGGTGCGACGGTGCACGTGGGAGGTAAGATGGAGATGGGTGCGAAGGGGGGTCAATTCTACCCGCCGACGGTCATCTCCGGCATCACGCATGACATGCGCATCGCGCGAGAAGAGGTGTTTGGTCCGGTTCTCGCCATCGTGAAAACCAAGAGCGACGCCGAATCGATCGCCCTCGCGAACGACTGCGACTTTGGCCTCGGTTCGAACGTCTTTACCAAGTCCACCAAGCGCGCCGAGAAGCTCGGCTCCCAACTCGAAGCTGGTATGACCTCGATCAATGATTTCTGCTCCACGTACATGGCACAATCCCTTCCGTTCGGCGGCGTCAAAGAGTCTGGATTCGATCGTTTCGCCGGCATCGAGGGTCTCCGCGGGTGCTGCGTCCCCAAATCCGTCGTCGTCGACAGATTTCCTCTCTTCATGAAGACCAACATCCCTCCGCCGTTGTGCTATCCCGTCGCGGACAACGCGTTCGCTTTCTGCAAGGCCCTCTCGCGAATGTTCTTCGGATTAAACGTTGCGCAACAATTCGGTGGTCTGTTATCTCTCGCCAAGTGCTTCCTCCTCCCGGCGACCAAATCGTACACGAAATTCGACTAGTCATTCAATCACTCACGACATTCGATTAGTTCAATCCCAGTCCCACCCCGCGCGTCTTTGAAGCCGCGTCCTCAGTGTCGCGCGCGCGATGAGACGACGACCTTTCCCCGGATCGGTCGCCGCGAAACAAGCGCGCGCGTCTGGCAGAGGCGCGAGGTGTAAATGTAGCGTCTCCACCGCGCTCACCGCGCTCGTCGCCGTGATCGTGTACGCGCTCGTCGTGGATAGAATCACGCCCGCCTTCGACGCCATCCACGACGCCGATCGAGCGACGAGTTCGGGACGCGAGCTGCGCGATGCGACCCGCGACGAGGCGTACGTGACGAGACGCGTGGCAGAAGAACTCGCTGCGTTGGACGAGGCGGCCGGGGATGAGCGCGGGCGCGAGCGAGGGGGCGCGAGCGCGGATGATGAACGCCGAGACGCAAAGACATCCGAGACGAGCGACGAACGCCGAGACGGCGATGGTGTCGAGCCAGCGACGGTTGATGCCGTGAAGAAGGCGAATGCGAGAGGTGGAGACCCCGTGTCGTCGTCAGAGAGGTCGGAGACGCCGGTGGCTGTGAAAATTGGCGACGCGGCGTCGCGAGCGGGCTACGACGCGCGCGAGTGGCGAAGAATCAGAGACTCGGAACCGGCGGATGATGAGTGTCACGAGTTGCCTCTCAGCGATTATTGGGGGCCGCAGAAGATTGAACACTCCGTGGGCGTGGTGAAGATCGAGTCTCCGAGAGATTGTTGCGAGCTGTGCAAGGAGACGAGTGGATGTCAGTTTTGGCGACACGATCCTCTGGCGCCGGGAGAGTGTTTCACGGGTAAATTGATGAACGATTATCTCCCCCCGATGTACGGTGAGGAACACAACAAAAAGACAACGAGCGGCGTTCTGTACCCTAAAGTGCCCAAGTACGACGCGGAGAGCACGGAGTTGAAGACGTGCCTGCACACGATGATCACGAGCAACGGCGCTCCGTACATGAATTGGCAGACGATGGTTTTTTATCAGACTTGGAAGACGGCGGCGAGCGAAAAGGATAGCATACTGAAGCACGTCACGAGAATATTACATCGATCGAAGGATGACGAGCTCATGGATCTCATCCCGACGTGGCGCGTCGATCCGACACACGTGGAATGCGACAACTCGTGCGACTACGCGGTGAAGGATCGCGCGCGAGCCATCGCTCAGTGGATGAAGACGGACGATTCGAAGCAATGTTCGCACATTCTTATGGCTGAGACGGACTATCTATTCATTCGAAGCCCGCCACCGAGCGTTTTGCTTGCGAAGGGCCATTCTTACGGGTTCCTGTTTGGCTACATCGTCCCGAGTTATCCGGACGCTAAAGAGGCGTCTGTGTTGCTGCACGACGAGTCCAAGGATGGCCCTCTGAAAAATGTCTACCAGACAGGTAATGCGCCTCAATCCATCCATCGGGACGATCTCGAGCGAGTCTCCGAAGTCTGGGCTGAGAAGGTGGAATTCGGAGAGACGAGCGAAGTCATCAAGCGCGTGTTTGGATGGGTACGAGACATGTACGCCTGGTCTTTCGCATCCGCGGCGGTACGACCGAAACTCAAATTCGAACTGCCTCCCGTTCCTTTCCAAAAATTGATGATTCAACCGCCTGCCGATATCACGATCGGCCAAGCGTCCGTCATGCATTACACTTGGGGTGCCATTATTAGCGATAAAACCGGAGCCGAAGTCTGGAAGTTTGACAAACGAGAGTACGTCGGGACTTGGAACTCGTTGGTGCGCATACCACCACTTCCCCCGTGGGATGCCGACAAGGAGTTTCAGCTGCAGGATAAGAAACGCATTCAAAAATCTCAGTACGAAGTCTTAGAAAAGATGGTGGACATTTTCAATCGGGCAGTCGACGACGTCAATTCTGAATTGAGTTGATTCCGCGTATTGAAAGCCGGATGTAAAGTTACAAGACGAAGTGTTACTCGTCACGCATGTAAACTAAATCGCTAGGTAATATCCAATTCCACCCATTATAACTCCCAGTTTCCTCCCTCAACGTGATCAAAATTTCAAAAAACCACTCGAGTTCTCGCCCATTTGTTATTTACGAGTTGGCGATGTTCACGCGGAGCCCTCGTCCGTCGACATCTTGACCGTTCAATTGCGCGACGACTTCGTCGGCTTCGGCTTCGCTGCTCATGGTGACGAAGCCGAATCCACGCGATCGTCCGGTTTCACGATCGGTGATCAGGCGGCTGTCTTGGACGGCGCCAAACTCGCTGCAGAGGTCCTGCAAGTCGAGGTGGTCCATACCCCATGAGAGGTTACCGAAGTACACTCTACGGTTATCCGGCTCGCGACGCATCTGTCTTCTCTCACCGGGCATACGGAGCGGTCTTTCGGGTCGATCACCCGCGCTTTGCGCCTTGGACACGCGCAATTCTCGTCCATCGATTTCACATCCGTTCATCGCCTCGACGGCGCGTTCCAAGTCTTCGGCGCTCGCCACAGTCACGAAACCGAATCCACGGCTTCGACCGCTGATTCTATCCAAGACAACGTCGGCTGCCGTAACGTTGAATTCACCGAACGCCGCCTGCAAGTCTTCCGAGGTGGCGTTCCAGCTCAAATTTCCGACATAAATTTTGTGCCGCTCCTCCACCACCGGCTCCTCCACCACCGGCTTCTCGACGCTCTCGACGCCTTCCGCGCTCTCTTCGCCCTCGACGTCGCCCTCCGCGGACTCGACGACGACGGAAAATCCACGGTTAATTTTCCACGTCGCACCGACGCCGCGAGAGACGACGGGCGCGATCGCGCGACGCTCGAGGCGCGCCGCGGACGACGCGCCGCCGATGAATCGCGGGGCTGCGATCCGCGCGCGAGACAGAGACGCGGCGTGCATGTCGCGACGACCGAGGCGCACGTTCGTGAACGAGCGTAAACTCGTGGGGTTTATTTTGATCGCCCGTGTGCAGGCGTCGATGAGGTGTCGAGCGCGGCGCATAGAGTGCCGGCGCGAAGTGACGAGTGGAAAACCTTATTCTCGCCTTCTGTCTGGAGAGAGTGCCGCGAGCGCGCCGCGCGGGCGAGACATTGGTCGGCGCGACGGATGGTGGAGGCGAGAATCGGCTCGTGAACGATAAAGCATGAAATGATTTTCACATTACAATTGCTCGCGGTGCGCCGCGAGCGAGACTCGGCTATGAAGAGTACATGTTTGGCTAGTAAACGGCGAAGAGCGGACGAGTCGGCGTCCGCCGTTCGCACAAGAAATTAGTGAGACGTTCCGAGGATGGCACACTTGGCTTTTTCTATGAAGCCCTGCGGCTTTTCCTGCGTTTGCTTCGCTCGCCTATCAATCGTTTTGCGCTTCTTCGAGACGGACTTCCACTCGGGTGAGAGCAACGAAGACGCGTCATCTCGGTCCATCTTTGGCTTGGACGGCTCGGACTCCTTCAGAGCGTGCTTGGAGAGGCTCTGCGTGGTGTCAAAGTTGACGTCACCGCTGAAATGGACCATACTCTTTCTCGTCTTTCGCTTTGTCTCGGGTTCTGCCTCGTACTTGGGGGGCGGAGGCATGGCTTCCCGACGGAAATGTCCAGACAGTCTACCGACCTTCGTCGTCGCTCGAGCATTTTCCTTGTCCGCGTCGACGAGCTCCGGAACCGACGCAATGGTGGGAAACCTGGTCGTTTGTCCACTGCGCGCGTTGCGTCGAGCGCCGAACGCCGCGTTTGGAGACACGAGACCGACGTCGTCCTCGTCGACGTCGCTCGCATCCAACTCGTCGGCGGTGCCACGTCCCGACGGAGACGTAAAAATCAAACGAACCGGCGCGACACCAGTCGGAGACGCGTGTCGACTGCGAACCGCACGAACCGGGCCCGCCTCGTACGTTGTTTCTTGAACATTCACACCCGGCGCCGACGCAACACCGGTGGCTGGTGCAGGTCCGGCGCTGGGGCCCGTCGACGTCGGCGCGGCCACGAGCCTGCTCGCCGCCGTTGTGCGAGGCACAGTCTCGTCGGCAAGCGGTTGCTTGGCGGCGGCGCGCGTGCTTCGACGAGAGGTCTGCATCGCGGAGTTGACGTGCGCCGGAGCAATCTTTTGTCCACTGACCAAAAGGTTATTGATGAATGCAGTTCCCGGCGTCGGCTGCGTCGCGGCCGCCTTTGACGCGGATCGCGTGAACACCTTTGACTCCGTCTTCGTCTTGAACTCGGCGGGGGTTTTGCCGAAAGCGCTTCCACCGATGTGAAGAGAATCCAAACCCGAGAGCGACATCAGACTACCACCGGACGCCATGTTCGCGATCGAGGGCGTGAATCTGAACGTGCCCATGCCCGTCGTCAGCGGCGCGCTGTCTTGGAAGTTTTCAACCCTTCTGTCGCCCGGCGTGCACAGCGGCGGCAAGTCGGCCGTGTTGAGAGCGTCCGTCATCATATCCGGGGCGGCGAGATTGAAGTCCGGAGTGCCGAACAAGTTGACGAATCCCGCGTTCGGTTGCTCGGCGACCCGTTCGTCCGGTGGCGTGCCGAGCGGAGAGGGCACCACGGCTTGCAAATTGAAGGGAGATTCGTGCATGTTGGCGGCGTAGTGTATGTCAAAATCGAAATCGTTGCGTTTCTTCGCCTTGGCGTTTTGACGAGGCGGCACGATCCCACCCGCGGACTTGGCACGCTTCGCCGCGGGCGCGGCAACAGCTTTCACTGACGCACGCTTAGCCGTCTTTCCGACGACGTTGGTCTTGTTTTGCAGCGGCTTGCGCGAATCTTGCCGAGATTCCTCCAAGCGCTTCTCGCGAAGCTTTTCGTGATTCGACTTCCCGGCAGCCTGAGGGCACAGGTTCTTGAAGAAAGCCTTTAACTTTTCCTCGTCCGTTTCGACGCTGTCGCTCCAACCGACCCACGAGTCGTCGAGCCCACAGCGAACCTTCATTGCCGCCGCGCCCTTGGGCACGTCGTTGTTGGCCAAGACGCGAATCGGTCCGGAGACGGCACTTCCGAGGAGCTTCGTGGTGTTCTGTTCGTACACACCAAACAACAGACGGAAAACCTTGCACTTATTCGGACCGTACGGACACACGTGGTTGCTCGCCTCATCGATGGAGATGAAGAGATTTCGAGAATCTTTCCATTTATCCTCCGCCGTCGGCTTCACCTTCGCGACGTGCGCTGAATCTTTTTGAGACGCCGTGCTCTTCTGCGTTCGACCTTGCTTGCCGAATCTCTGAATTGCGCTCAGAATCGGTCCCTCGCACCCTTTAACGCACCTTTCGCGCACGACAGGAAGCCAACAGTAACCTTGGCTGTCGTGCACGCCCACCTTTTTCACGCCGGGTGCCGACTCTCGCAACGGCTCGGCGTACACCAGGTACACCACCGCGCGCGCGACTCGTCCGGTGTACAGCCTCAACTCGTACTCGAGCGCGGAGTTACGGAACTGTTCGGGCACGTCCTCTCCGAACGGCGCCTCCACCGCCTCAAAGATTCGCAACCCGTCCGCCGAGCCACCGTCTCGCGCGCCCCCCTTCCCGCCTCCGCCTCGGCTTCCCTCCCGTTTACGTTCAAACGTGAGCTCGACTTGGTTGTAACTTCGCTTCTTCTTTCCGAGCTTGTACGCCCTGCGCCCGACGAACGCGACGCGCGATCGCGTGGAAATATTTCGTCAGTCCTCGTCCTCCTCGCTCGCCTCCTCCGCGTCGTCGCGTCGCCCGCGTCGAGGTCGTCGAGTCGCCCATCGCGCGTCACCTAAAACGCACCGAACCTCGTGATTGCCCGCGGCCGAGTCTTCCCCACCGTTCGCCGCGAGTTCCTCGCTCCCGACGCGATGTTCCGTGCACACCGGGACGACGAATAATTCTCCAAAATCCATCATCGCCGCCTGCGCGCGCGCGGGCGCGCTTCGCACCGCGCGCGCGGGCATCGGGAATCGATCGGCCTCTCGGTCGGCGCCGCCCGCTCAACGATTGAATTCTCTCGCACCCTCCGAGCGCGTTCGCGTTCACGCGCGCGCTCGCTCGACCGCTCTCTCGCGACGAACGCGACGAACGATCGATCGGTGAACGACCCGTCCTCGTATCGCGTCGACGTTCTCGCGCGATCGTCGCCGCGTTCGCTCGCCGTGGATTCGGCGCGCGCGCGTCTGACGCGCGGGCACCGCGCACCTGTCCCTCCGCGTTCGAATTTCATCCGCTGGCCGTTTCTTGACATTTTAGTGTTCACCGTGGATACAGCACGTAACTATGTATCGTAATATATACAGAAAAAAGGATAGATGGCCCTTTCTCGAGACACCCGTCGGTCGACGCCGGGTCGACGATGACGGGAGATGACGCCGGGGAGGCGAAACGCGCTCACCGTTTTCGCCGCGGTGGTATCGTGCGTCGTCTTCGCGCGCGGTATCACCGGGTACGACGGTGGACGCACGGACGACGCGCGCGCGAAGTGGTACCGACCGCGCGCGTGAACGCATCGAATGCGATCGAATCGAAACGAATCGAAACGCATGCGTCGTCGGTGAGGACTCGAGATGGAGCGCGCGCGCGTGGAAAGGATGGCGAAGGATGCGTCGTTCGAGTCGTTGCCCGTGGAGGTGGTGCGGGAGATTTTGGTGCGACGCGCGCGCGACGACGCGAGGGGCGCGGCGTCGACGGCGTGCGCGCTGACGCGCGTGTCGAAAACGTTTCGCGCGGCGGTCGAGAGCGCGCCGGAGATGTTTTTTGAGGACGTGGATTTGAGTCACGGTGTGTGTGCGCCCACGGACGCGAGGATGCGGGCGTGCGCCAAGCGTGGGGTGTTCAAAAGAACGAGGCGATTGAATCTCTCCGGGTGCGTCAGGCTCACCGACGCGACGCTGCGGACGCTGGCGGAGACGTGCGAATCGCTCGAAGATGTCACTCTGAGCGGTGGGTCGTTCACGAAAGATGGAATGTTTGCGTTCATCGACGCCGTGCGGGGTCTCAAGGCGATACACGTGGACACGAGCGCGCCGAAAATGACGCCGACCGATGCGCTCGGCGCGTTGCAGCGCTTCGTCGAGCGAAACGCGGAAACGTTGGAAAAGATCAGTTGTGGGCGAGAGGCGCCGTACGCCCCGGCCGAGCGACGCGCGTTCACGAAAGCGTCGAACCGACTATTCGACGCCATCAAAAAGTGTACCGGTCTCCGCGTGCTCAATCTGACGAATTGCGGAGAAGACGTGCGCTTTCCGCTCTTCGAGTTGCAGCGCGCGTGCCCGCATTTGAGCGAACTCAGGCTCAACCACATGGGCGGCGAACCCGGATGGCGCGTCGTCGGACGCGCGGACGATGACTTCGAGGACACGTGTTGGCGTCACCTTCGAGTCCTCGAGGTGGCGGTGTCCATGGAGACGACGAGCGTGGGACATCGATACGGGCACTCCAACGTGGACGACGGCGTCTTGGTGAGCATATTGTACGGCTCGATAGAGACCATCGAAGAGCTCGACATCACCGGATGCACGCACCTCGGGGATTGGCGAGACGTCGTGTGGGATCGCATGCCGTTTCAGTTGAAAATCCTCCGCTGCGCGCGCACGCCTCTCGCCTCGGACGACGGAGCCGTGGTGCACGTTTTGACGCAACTGTGCCCGTCGCTCGAGACGCTCGAGCTCGGATGCGTCGGCGCCAACGCCTCCAGCCTCACCGACGCCGCCTTCGCTCCCATCCTCGCCCACATCGGCCCCGATCTTCCACTCCGCGTCCTTCGCGTCCCCGGTTCGGGTCTCTCCGCCGCCGTCGCGCGCGCGCTGACGTCTGGCGCGCGCTCGAGGTTTCCCGACCTCCGCGCGCTCGACCTCGCCTCCTGCCGAGGCCTTCCCCGCGACGTGCGACGCGTCTCCCTCGCGACGTTTCCTCGCGAGAACGTTCGCGACATCGCTCGCGCGCTCGACGCCGACGCGACGGACGCGTTCGATCGCCCACCCACCAAGCGCGCGCGCGGCCGCGACACATAACACACACGCCGACGCCGACGTGCTCGTACTGTAACTCTACGAAACCCAACGCCCGATCCCATCACCACACGAGATGCGCCGACCACGGCCGGCGATGTGGATATGGATACTACACGTCACCGATCACGACTCGACGCGTACCCCCCCCGCGCCGGGCGCCACGTCGCGCTGACGAGGCGACCACGTGGGCGTGGCCCGTGTGGGATCCCTCGACGGGTCACGACTCGTCGACGTGTCCCAAAAAGATCCAATCCGAAAAGTTTCGAAAAAGCCGCGCGGTGTCGGCTGACGGGCCGACGGCGGTCGGCACTCGTGCGCGCGGCCGCGCGAGGAGGCGCGACGCGCGCGCGAGGGCGAGAGAGGGGAGAGAAGGCAGAGAGATTTTCTTCGCGTCGTCGTTCGTCGTCGTTCGTCGTGGATCGATCGCGGTGCGTCTCTCGCGCCCGCGTCGCATCGCATCGCATCGCGACGCACCGGTCGCGTAGACGCCATCGCGCGCGAGGGCTCGCGCGATGCCGACGACGAGGCGCGCGACGAGGCACGGAAGTCCGCAGACGCAGAGTTCGGAGGAGGGATTATCGAATAATTCCTCAGCGAGCGATCTCAGCGCGCGCGCGCGAGGGCGACAGGCGCACGCCGCGCGAGGGACGCGAGGAGTCGGGCGCGCGCGAGGGACCGGGGCCAAGTCCGGGGCCAAGTCCAAGTCTGGGTCCAAGTCTGGGTCCAAGTCTGACGGCGCGCGCTCGACGGGGAAATCGAGCGGATCGAGCGGGAGCGACGACGGCGTGCGCGATGACGATGGGAGGGTGATGATCGCGGAGCGTCGGTCGAAGAGAGTGGGGACGCGACCGCATCGAGATCGACCGATTACCGAGGCTAAGGGCGCGGCGCCGCGAGCGCCGGGGCGCGGCGAGGAGGAGGATGGGCACGAAGATTTCCCGCGCCTCCTCGAGCAGCACACGCAGTTCGATGGGGAGAGTCTGAAACAGCCGTGCCACACGCTCACGCACGAGAACTCTTCATCGTACGAAACCGTGCGCGCCGTGGCGAAATGGCTCGTGGCGACGTGGTTTGAGAAGGAGGGCGTGTGCTTTGTGGACAACTCTGAGGAATGCAGACACGCAGAAGTCGCGGCCACGTTCATCGCCGAACGTAAGCGTCAGTACAACGAGATGGGGCCTTCACTCATCATTGTGGGCGAAGGCCAGCTCGACGCGTGGTCGCAAGAGTTTGATCGTGTGGCGCCGGACTTGAACGTGGTGGAATATGGAGGCTCGGCGACGTGTCGAGCGTCGGTTCAACACCACGAGTGGTCATTCAGTAGTACGGTTGCGTCGACGCAAAACAACTTGTCTCAACCTCGTTTCAACGTGTTACTCACGACGCCATCGACGGCGATGCTGGACATCGTGCTTCTGCGACAAGTGCGATGGGAGTCTATCATTCTGGTTGAACACATGCAAAAGTTTACGGCGAAGACGAGTTCTCTCATGTCTCGGCTCAATAGTCTCACCGCGAACCACCGAACCTTGATGTTCCGTTCCGCAGACTTTTGCGATCTACACGTCACGTTGAACATTCTCGAGTTCCTCCAGCGCGCACCGTGCTCTATGCGCAACCTCGAGGCGCGCTTACTCAACTTGTCTCATCACGAGGCGTGCGTGCAGACGGCGGCGCTTCTCTCCGTGGTCACGATGGATTATCAATATTGCCAAAGAGCGCTTCGAAACAAACAAGCACTCTCCGAAATTGATATCGACATGGGGGTATTACACACGGCACGACTCTTGGAACTCTCGGAGATTGTCCTCGCGCGGCATAAGACCAACAAGCTGGCGTCTCGCGAGTCAATTTTTCCACACACCTTCGACTACACTTCGTCGCACTATCTCTCTCTTCTTCACCACTTACAGGTCTTACACGACATGTACAGACCGACCACTGACGGCGGTGCCGTTCAGGAGGAAGCCACGGCCACGGGCCATCAATAGCCGCTCCCGCTCGCAGATCAAATTGATCAAGTTGCTGTCGACGCCACGCAGTGGCTCGCTGCACGTCCGCTGCTCACCTTTCTGATTCCTTTTTGCATTTAATGCGCTCAAAATCCGACCGATTTCGAGTGAGCGCATAGTTTTGTACCGTAAATTTTGTCACAACTAGACGAGCTA
>MDTD01099798.1_pt1 | contig 35194 bp, 32 predicted proteins | sample 811221 | NCBI WGS metagenome assembly MDTD01 (sample SAMN05326646, study PRJNA326480) | marine metagenome | isolation source: seawater | place: Pacific Ocean: South West | collected 2011
CAGAACCATACTTTGTCGGCACCGGGATGACTCACGATATGAGACAGAATATTCCGCAAGCCAGCCAGCCTGTATGGCTGACCGACCACGAAGGTATGCATCGCCAGGCTGAAAATCAGCGGTTGGTTCTCGCACTGGCGTATTTGTTCGTCAAAATGTGCCGTCACCATGCGGGTAAAATCATCAGACGTGTGCCGACGGCTGAGCTGAGCCGGTGAATCGTTGATTTCGATGTGATACGGGATCGACAGGATCGAGCCAGTTTCAGTCGTCATCCAGAACGGCTGGTCGTCCGCCGACCAGTCCATGATATAGCGATATCCGTGCGCGTGTAGCAGATCCGGCGTGTGGGCACTTTCCGAAATCCACGGCCCCATCCAGCCGCCGGGACCATCGCCTTCATTGGTACGGAAGGCTTCCGTCGCGCGCGCAATAAGATCCGTTTCCCCGTCCTTGGGGTAACCGCCTTGCTCTTCCGAGTTGGTAACTCCGTGACCGACGAATTCGTCGCCGCGTTCTCGGATTTTCACCGGTATCTGGGGCGCATAGTCATAGATCGAAGTATTCATGAGATGGCACATCGGCAATCCCATCTGTTCGAACAGGTCGAATACACGCCAGATACCGACCCGTAGACCGTAATCCCGCCACGCATAGTTCCGAACGTCGGGCTGGGTGCCGGGATTGGTCGGTGTGTGGCCTAGCCCTTCGCCGAAGCTGAAATGTTCGATATTGAGGGCAAAGTAGACGGCGAGCCGCTTGCCGTCCGGCCAGTCGTAATCGGGCCGCTCGATGATCGGCGAGTAATCGTAGCGATTGTGTTTCTTAAGTTCCACCTGCGCAGGCCCCCTGTCTCGTTTATCATGTAGTTTCCCAGCGGCGCGGTTGCAGATCAAGGGGAGCGCTATGCATTTTCACCTCTTGAACTGCGTCCGGCGAGATGGGACATTTGTCACTGAATTCCGGGATGAAGACTAAAGAGGGAGGTAGCCGTGAAGGCGCCGAAATTTTCATATGTACGGGCGGACAGCCTGGATCACGCGCTCGAACTGCTCGACAAGCACGGTGAAGACGCGCGTATTCTTGCCGGCGGACAAAGCCTGATGCCGACGCTGAACATGCGTCTGTCGCAGCCAGAGGTATTGGTCGACATCAACCGGCTGAACGACCTCAAAGGCATTTCGCTGGACGGCGACACCGTCGTTATCGGCGCACTGACACGCCACATCGACGTGATGAACTCCGACATCGTCGCCGAGCATCTGCCGCTGATCGCAGAAGCAATGCCCCATGTCGCCCATGTTGCGATACGTAACCGGGGCACCATCGGCGGCAGCATCGCCCTGTCTGACCCGGCCGCTGAAATGCCGGCCTGCGCCCTGGCGCTAGGGGCAACCCTGATCGTACAGAGCAGCAGCGGTAAACGGGAAATCCCCGCCGAGGAATTTTTCCACGGGCTGTACGAAACGGCGCGGGCGGAAAATGAACTGCTCGTCGAAATTCGCTACCCCTCGCAGAAAAAGGATAACGTCTCTGTCTTTATGGAGTTGGCGCGCCGTCACGGCGACTATGCCATCGCCGGCGTCTGCGCGTACGGCAAGGTTTCGGGCAACATGGTCGAAGACATGCGCTTGGTTTATTTTGCGAGCGAGGATAGGCCTATAATCGGGGAGAACGCCGTCGCCGCGCTTAACGGCAAAGCCTGGTGCGACGAAACGAAGGACGCGGTGACGTCGGCTCTTGAGAACGACCTAGACCCCATGGCGAACCTGCATGGCAGTGCCACCATGAAGATGCATCTTCAGAAGGTTCTGACCGGGCGCGTCATGGATACTGCGGTCACCCGGGCGGGAGGTGCGTCATGAGTGAGGAAATGGTCACGGTCAACATGACGGTAAACGGCGAACCGGTCACGAAGACCATTCCCGTCCGCACCCACCTCGTGGATTTCATTCGCACGGAACTCGGCTTTACCGGATCGCATCTGGGGTGCGAGCACGGTGTCTGCGGCGCCTGTTCGGTTCGCGTCGACGGGGATGTCGTGCGCGGTTGCCTGATGCTGGCCGCCCAGGCTGAAGGCGCTGACGTGATGACCATCGAAGGCATTACTGATACGGGAGAGATCGCCGACTTGCAGGACAAATTCGTCGAGCGGAATGCGCTGCAATGCGGGTTCTGTACGCCGGGTATGCTGATGACGGCAGCGGAACTGCTGTCGCATAAATCGGAAATGAGCCGTGACGACATCCGCGAATTCATGTCGGGCAACTACTGTCGTTGCACCGGCTACCACGCCATCGTCGATGCCATCGAGTCGATCAATAATGAACGCCTGAAGGGATAACTTAATGGGCTTTATCCATCCCTATGACCGGCCGAATTCGTATATCGGCCGCACCCTCCCCCGGTCCCGCGCCAAGCGGGCAGTTGCCGGCCGCGGCCGCTACACCGACGACATCACGCCGCCCCGGACCCTTCATGCGGCCTTCGTGCGCAGTCCTTATGCGCATGCGAGGATTCTGAAAATCGACGTCGAGGCCGCCAAGGCGGCGCCCGGGGTGAAGCTGGTGATGACCGGCGCCGAACTGGCCGAGATGTGTACCGGGCCGTGGATTGGCACCCTGACTGTATTCGAAAACATGAAGGCGGAACCGCAATACCCAATGGCAGTCGACCGTGCCTGCTGGCACGGCGAACCGGTGGTGATGATCATCGCCGAGACGCGCGCGCAGGCGGAAGACGCCGGCGAACTGGTAATGGTCGATTATGAAGAACTCCCGGTCGTCATCAACAAAGACACGGCGCTTAATGCGGGTTCACCCGTCATTCACGCCAATCTGGGAGACAACAAAGCGTGGGAAAATACGCTGGGATCGGGCGACGTTGACAAGGCCTTCGCTGAAGCCGACCACGTTCTGGAAGAAACGTTCTATTTCGGCCGTCATACCGCGGTAAGTCTGGAACCGCGGATCGTGCTGTGCGAATACGATCAGGGAACGGAGCGGCTGACGATCCACACGTCTAGCCAGTGCCCGCATATGATCGAAACCGTATTCGCGCGGACGCTGGGCGTTCCGGAGCACAACGTCCGCATCGTGGCGCCGGACGTCGGTGGCTCTTTCGGGCTGAAAATTCATACCTTCGGCGACGAGGTCGCAGCCACCGCTGCGGCGATCAAGCTCGGTCGCCCGGTAAAGTTTGTCGCCGACCGGCTGGAATCTTTCGTATCCGACATCCATGCCCGCGAAAACCGGGTAAAGGCCAAGATCGGCATCATGAATGACGGCACTATGATCGCTGCCGAGATCGACGATCTTTCCGGCGCCGGTGCCTATTCGCAATATCCAAGAACATCGGTGTTCGAGGCCAACCAGATCCTCAATATCACCTTCGGTCCCTACAAGCATCCGAATTACCGCGCAAAGGCGACGGTCGTGTACCTTAACGCAGTACCGACATCGCAGTACCGGGCGGTCGGCCATCCGATCGGAATTTCGGTCGGCGAACACATGATGGACTGGGCGGCCGACGTTACCGGGCTCGATCCGTTCGAAATCCGGCGCAAAAACGTGATGGAAGACGATTCCTATCCGCGCAATATCGGTTCCGGTATCCCGATTAAGGACCTATCGCATCAGGCCTGCCTTGAAAAACTGCACGGGCTGATGGAATACGACAAGCTTCTAGCCGAACAGGCGGAGCTCCGTGAAAACGGGATTTATCGCGGGATCGGTGTCGCTGGCTTCATCAAGGGAACGGCCCCCAGCCCGGTCGGCTATTACGGCGCTGGCGGCGCACGGATCGCCGCTCAGGACGCCACCACCGTAAAGCTGGAACCGTCCGGCGGCATTATCGTCGCGCTGGGCGTCACCGATCAGGGACAGGGCGTCGATACCGTCATGGAACAGATCGCGGCAGCAGCCATCGGCTGTCACATGGATCAGGTGCGGGCGATCTCGGGAGACACCGATGCCATCCCTTACGGCGGCGGCACATACGCATCCCGAGCTACCGCTATCGGGGGCGAAGCCACCTACCAGGCAGCGCTCGACCTGCGCCGCGAAATCCTGCACATGGCGGGAATTCTGCTACAGACCGACCCGGAGAACCTCGATATCGTGGACGGCAATGTTGTGGACGATGGATCGACCGACGCGCGAATACCGCTTTCCGAAATAGGCCGCATCGGGCATTTCCAACTCGGTGAGCTGCCTAACGACTATCAGCCGGTTCTTTCGCACACGCGGCGCTACCGGCTACAGGATTCGCCATATATCTACACCAACGGCATTCACGGCGCTTACGTGGAAGTCGATGTAGATACCGGCTGGATAAAGCACCTAAAACACTGGGTGGTCGAGGATTGCGGCCGCATCATCAACGAACAGCTTGCCGACGAGCAGATCCGCGGCGGCTGCGTCCAGGGGCTCGGCGGCGCTCTTTATGAACACTGCATATACAACGACTATGGCCAGCTTCAGAACGGCACCATGGCCGATTACGTGACGCCGATGATGTCGGAAATGCCGGACATTCACGTCGGGCACGTCCAGACACCAACCAGCGAATCCGAACTCGGCGCAAAGGGCGCCGGTGAATCCGGCACCGGAGCGGCCCCCGGCGTGATGATGAACGCCGTCAACAACGCCATCAAACCACTGACCGAAGGCCGTGTGACCGAACAGCCAATCACGCCGGAATTGGTGCTGAAGGCGTTGAGGAAGATCTAAACTAGTTCCTCGACGCTCATCCGATGGAAATGAGCCCAGCCGACGGCCAGTTTCTCGGCATGGTCGGGGTTAACGTGTGGTCCTTTATCGGGCTTAACGCCTCCGCGCTGTTCAGTGCATTTGTCGCCTCGATTGCAGGTACCGCCGGCGGGCTCATTCTCATCGGCCTGATGGCGCTCGTATTTCCGCCGGCGCTGCTGATTCCCGTTCACACCATCGTTCAGCTGGGAGCTGCAGTCAGTCTCGGAACATCCCGCTGGCGGTACATGTTGTGGGACAAATTGCCGCCGTTCGTGGTCGGCACTGTCATCGGAGCTACGATCGGTGGGCAGATTTTCATCGGCCTGTCGGAAAGCGTATTGCTGTTTATCCTGGGCGTCAGCATCCTGAGCCTGTCCTGGGTGCCGAAGCTCGCGCAGTTCGGTCCGGAAAAGGGACGCTTCGTCTTCGTAGGCTTCGTGGTCACTTTTCTGGGCGTGTTCATCAGCGCCACCGGTACGCTGCTCGCGGCATTTACCGCCCCTGTCGCCCCCGACCGACGCAACCACATCGCCATGGTGGGCATGCTGATGTCCATCGTGCATATCACGAAGCTGATCGCGTTCGGATTGCTGGGGGTCAGCTTCGGATCATACGTACCGCTGATAGCGACCATGATCGTGATGTCGTTTCTCGGGACCTGGGTCGGTAAACACGCGATGGACCGAATTCCCGAACGCGTGTTCCGTACCGGATTTCAGGTTTTGCTGACGCTGCTGGGATTCAGGCTGGTCTGGCTGGCGGCGGATGCTAGTTTCAACCTGAACTGACCAACAAAGTGGAGACAACACCATGGCACACGGCATAGTCGATACCGAAGGATTGAACGAACCGGACGTCGTGGCGCTGCGTAAGACCTCCACACCGGACGGGTTGCCATTCAGCATCAACAAAATCGGGCACGTGGTCCTGATGGTGCAGGATCTGGAAAAATCGGTGAAGTTCTATACCGAGGTGCTGGGGTTCCGGGTCTCTGACGTATATCCGGCCACAATGGTGCCGGGACGCATGGTGTTCATGCGCTGCGCCCAGGATCACCATGGCGTTGCGCTGGTCGGCGGTGCAGAAGCGCCTGGCAACGGCAACGAACTAAACCACGTGGCGTTCGAGGTTTCGTCCATCGACGAAGTGTTCCGCGCCCGCGATCATCTCAAAAAACACGGCGTCAAGATTTCTTATCTCGGGCGCCGGCGCGCCGGCTGCCAGGTCGCGGTAGAGTTCTTCGACCCCGACAATCACATGCTAGAAATCTACTGGGGCATCGACCGGATTGGCACCAATGAAAATGCTCGTCCGGCGGAAGAATGGCGCGAAGAATTGACGCTGGAAGCCGCCGTCGACAACGCACCCCCCGGCCAAGATACCACCATGATGGATCCCCTTCTGCGAAAAGATTAAGACTGGTCGCCACCTCCTGTCTCTTCATCTCCACGAGGGGCGTAGATGTAGGAAGGGTCTCTTATCGTCTCAACGGCGCTCTACTCTCGCTGTTATTGCCGTTGGCCATTTTGCCAAGCAGGCGAATGAACTGGGCGCGTTCGGATGCAGTTAGAGGCGCCAGCATTCGATCCTGCGCCGCCTCGGCGGCAGGCAGTACTTCGCGGATGAGGTTTGCGCCTTTCCTCGTAATCGACACCGGTTTCGAGCGCCGGTCTTTTTCAGACACACAACGTTCCACCAGCCCTCTTTCGTCTAGCTTCTTGACCACCACGCTGATGGTCGTCCGATCGAGTGCAAGCGCGCCACCGAGACCGACCTGATCGTCCGGTCCGTGCCGGTGAAGCTCTGCCAGCACAGCGAATTGCAGCGGTGTCAGCTCCCACGGCCGGCATTCATCTAGAAACACGGAAACCGCGATCTGCTGGCCCCGCCGCATCAAATGACCGGGCGCAGCGCGAAGATCGCCGAGAATGCCGGTCTTATCGACAACAACCGTCATAAGGTGTCCACCGCCTTCGCCTCATTGTGGCCGTACAGCCAATCCAGATTGTCGTAGTAGTCCTCCGCCGTCATGCCGCCCATGATCTCGTTCCGCAGCCGGCGGTGCACGCCGTCCACGTGGAACCAGTTATCGCTGAGCTGACGCGACCCAAGTTGGATTCGCGCGGTACGCACGACGCGCCGTTCCTGATACCGTATAAGCGCAGAATCAAGGTTATCCGGATTGGCGCCGACCAACTGCGACAGGCAGATTCCATCTTCCAACGCCATGCAGGCACCCTGCGCGTAGTACTGCAGGGTCGGATGGGCGGCATCTCCCAGAAGGACCGCCCGTCCGTCGATCCAGTTTTCGACCGGGTCACGGTCGCACAGCACCCACACCCTCCAGTCTTGGCTGAGGTCGATCAGCCGGCGCGGGGTTTCGTGGATATGGTTGAAGTTTTCATGCACATCATCCTTGGTCATTGGCTTTCCGGCGACCACTTCCTGCGCGCCGTTGTCCTTTGTGACCACCAGATTAAACACTTTCCAGCCGGACAGCGGATAGTGCACTAGATGGCATTTTGGTCCCATCCACAGCGTTGCCGCATTCCAGCGCAGATCGTCAGGCATGGATTCGACCGGGATCACGGCTCGATATGTCGAGTGGCCAGAGGTTCGCGGTGCGCCGTCGCCCACCAGCTTTGCGCGAACTGCGGAATGCAGACCATCTGCGCCAACCAGCAATGTGCCGCTCACATCCTCACCGTTTGATAGATGAGCGGTAATAGTAACTCCGTCCTGATCGTATCCGGTGACTTCGCTATTAACTCGCAGTTCCACAAGATCGTGTTCCTCGCAGGCCTTGACCAGTTCCTTGTGAAGATCCGCCCGGTGCACCACGGCGTAGGGATTGCCGAACCGTTCACGAAACGCCTCGTCCAGCGGAATGTGATTGATCTCCTCGGATGTCATCGCATCCATGAAACGAAGCTGTTCGACGTAAACCGCCTGTTCGCGCGCACCCTTGCCCACGCCGAGATAATCGAAAGCATGGAAGGCATTCGGGCCAAGCTGGATACCAGCGCCGATCTCGCCAAGCTCCGGCGCTTTTTCCAGCACGACGGCACGTTTTCCATTCTGCGCCAGACCCAGCGCAACCCCCAGCCCGCCAAGCCCGCCGCCTGCAACCACAATCCGATCTTCCGGCATAAAATCCTCCGCCCCGAAAATATTTAGTCAGCACTATGCGCATAATGCTGACTAATTCAAGCGCGAATATCCCTCCTTCGAGGAAATTCATGAGAGATCAGACCGGTTTGACCGCCAGCGCGATTACGCTGGCGAACGCGCCGTCCGCCATGCCGTGTGCGAGATTGCGGGACCGTTCGGCAAAATCCGCGCCGGCGATCAGACCTACTCCCAGTTTACCGCGTCGGACCTGCTGGTTCGGGTTCCGAAAAACGTTTACCGCTTCATCAGTGGTATCGCGCCATTCGACGATGCGAAATCCGGCGCTTTCCATCGCCGCCCGCATTTCGTCTTCTGTCGCCACGAAACTGATCGAAGGCTCACGCGCCCATGGCAACGGCCAGTCCGGTTCTCCGCCCGGTCCGATAACGACATCAGACGTCACGAACCGCCTGCCGGGTCTGAGAACACGCGCAATCTCGGCATAGAAATCCGTCTTTTCGGCGACGTTCATGGAGACATTCTGGCTCCACCCGATATCGAACAGTCCGTCACAGAAGGGCAGATCGAGGGCGTCAGCACGCTCGAAGCGGGTCCGGTCAGACAAACCGCAGCGTTCGGTCAGCATATCCGCCACTTCGATATAATCCGGCGTCAGGTCGATGCCGGTTACCTCGCAGTGGAACTCCGCCGCCAGGTGCCTCGCGGGGCCGCCGACCCCGCAACCGATATCGATCACCTTTTCGCCCGGTTCCGGCGCGGCAAGTGCTGCCTGATCCCGTGTCGCCGGAGCGCCGCGCGTGTGAAACTGGTCGAATGACGTCAGCCGGTCCCAGCTCAGCGCATCGATATCCATGCCCTCCCCGGTCAGCGCAGACAGCACCCGTTCGGCCATACCGGAACCACTGTAATGCGCGGCGATCCTGTTTCCTTCGCTCATTTTCGCTCCCTTGGTTCAGATCTGAGTATTTTTCCATTACAGATTTTCGGCAATTCAAGTTCCAACGAGATAATCTGAGGGTAAATTTATAACCCGAGTGCTCCTATGGGTTACATCGTTGGTCTATACGTAATCCTGGAGCTGGCCGGCCATCGCATCGCCTTCGCATAACGACATCCCTGTCCCTACGGGTTTCTGTTAATCGTTGGCAACTAGTTTGTCGCATTCAGAACGGTCGTGGATAAGACCCGTCCCTTGTACGTCGCCAACGAAGCATGCACGATGCCGTCAAACAAAAGCGGGAGTATACAAAATGACGGTACAGCATATCGTGATGCTCGAATTCAATGACGGCGTGGACGAAGACACGCGGATGACTTCGCTGAGGGCGGTGGAGGGCTTGAAAGACAAGATCGACGGAATCGAGAGGATCGAATCCGGCAAAGATTTCTCCGGCCGTGCAGGCGAATTCACGCATGCAGTTATTGTCACCATGCGTGATAGGGAAGTGCTATCGGCTTACGGCCCGCACCCGGCGCACAAGGAGGTGCAGGGGCTTCTCGGCCCGGTGGTCAAAACCCTGTGGGTGATTGATTTCGAACCGTCATGACGGCGCCCACGATACGAACGAGACGACCGGCGAATGACCGCCGCCCCCGATACCCGGTCCTACGCCGCACTTCGGTACCCGGCATCGCGCATTTATTTGCTGGGTGCGGCGCTGGCGATGATGGCCGACAGCATCGAGCACGTGATCAGCTACTGGATCATCTTCGAAAAGTTCCAGTCGCCGTCGCTGGCAGGGTTCGCAGTGATCGCCCACTGGGTGCCGTTTCTTCTGTGCTCCATCTGGGCGGGCGCGCTGGCCGACCGTTACGACCCGCGCCGCATTATTCAGGCCGGGATGGCCCTGTTCATGCTGGTGTCGCTAGGCTGGGGAATCCTGTTCGCCACCGACAGCCTGGAGAAATGGCATGCGGTGATTCTCCTGATTGTCCACGGGCTGGCCGGGGTGTTATGGGCGCCGGCGGGTCAGGTGCTCGTACACGATGTGGTCGGCGGCCGCCAGTTGCAAAGCGCCATCCGCCTTCTGGCGACATCGCGGACGCTTGGCCTGTTGCTCGGCCCGGCGGTGGGTGGCGCACTGTTACTGATCGTCGGCCCGACTTGGGGCATATTTATCAACGTGCTGATTTATCTGCCGCTCACACTTTGGCTGATCCGCAACCCGAAGGAAGTAAATACCAACCGTAACTCAACCAGCGCGGCGATGACCAGCTTTCGCGACATGTTCGATACCGTGCGGCAAGTTTCCAGCATCCCGATCGTCTTCGCGATGTCGTTTCTCGCCGGTCTCGCCGCGTTTTTCATCGGCAATGCGCATGAACCGCAGATGCCGGAATTCGCCCGCGATCTCGGCTATGGAGGCGAAGGGCTTTATTACAGCATGTTGCTGGCCGCCAACGCCGTGGGCGCGTTAATGGCGGGCATCATCCTCGAAGCCGGTAACATGCTGCCGGCGAAAACACGGACGTCCTTCATTCTCGGCTTGTTGTGGGCGCTGGCCATACTCGGATTTGCTGTTTCGCAGAACTACATTCTCGCATTCTTACTGCTTGCCTGTGCCGGTTTCCTGGACCTGTCGTTCAATTCGATGACCCGTACGCTGGCGCAGCTCCATTCACCGCCCGAAATCCGGGGCCGCGCGATCGGGTTATTCAACGTCGGCAGCCTCGGCTGCCGTACGTTCAGCGGGTTCACGGTCGGCTTCGGCGGCGGGATGATCGGGATACACTGGTCGCTGGGCCTCAGCGCCCTGGCCCTGTTTGCCTGCATGGCGGCGCTGTTCGTCTGGGCAGGGCGGCGCGGGGTGATGGAGAAGGCATAAGGAGGTATGCGAATGACGCGCGAGGAAAACCGAAACGCAGGCGCAGGGAGACGCCGGGCAGCCGGCCAACCCGACGACGACCCGGGTCTGAACGCGCCCGGTTACGCAGCCTATGTCGATGAATATTACCATCAAGACATTTCCGGCAGGGATATCCTGCCGGCCGACGACCGCGTGATCCCGGCGCTGACGGCACTGTGTTTCCGAGGGGCCGAGAAAGCGACGGAACGCATGGTCGGCGCCGCGCTCGACGCCGGGCTCGAACCACGTGCCGTTATCGAGATCTTTATCCAGTCGGCGCTGTATAGCGGCCTGCCGAGAACGGAAGAGGCGATCGCGGCCGCGAACCGCGTTTTCGCCGCCCGCGGCATATCACTGCCCGACGACCCGGAAGACACGCGTACGGTGGCACAGATGGACGCAGACGGCGCAGCCGTCATGGCAAAGCTGCACGGCCCGCGTCAGGCCGGTGGCTACGCCTCGCCCGACAATACGGTAACGTTTTCGCTCTATCAGGGCGCCATCCGGCACGGATACGGTCAGCTCTGCGTCCGACCAGGCGTCGATCTTCGCCAACGGGTGATCGCCGCTATCGCGGGCTTCACCTCTGCCGCCCTGCATAACTCTCTGCGCAAATTCGCGTTCTCGGCGCTGAATGTAGGCCTGTCGAAAGAGCAGGTCGCCGAAGCCGCCATCCAGACCGCGCCGTGGAACGGTCTGCCTATCGCGCTCAACGGCCTGACCGTAATCAGCGCCGCCTTTGACGAGGCGGGCGTCTGAAACTGGATTTCCGGAAACAGTCGTGCAAACGTACTAAATCTCGATCCGAGACTCGAAACGCCCCGGTGACATCATGAGCGATACTGATACCAATACCGGCACCGTCACGCGGACCAAGACCAAACGCCCGCGCATGTACAAGGTGATGCTTGAAAACGACGACTTCACCCCGCGCGAATTCGTCATCAAGGTTCTAAAAGCAGTCTTCCGCATGACCGACGAAGAGGCCTCTCACAAGATGATGACGGCCCATCAGCAGGGCAGCTGCGTGATCTCCATCTACACCCGCGACGTCGCCGAATCCAAGGCCAGGGAAGCCACCGACATGGGCAAGGAAGCCGGCCACCCGCTGATGTTCACCATCGAGCCGGAGAGGTGAATTAGGTTTTTGCAAGGTGATCCCTCGGGTCAGCTCCGAGGGTGACAAATCAGGTTAACCCCCAAAGAACACCGGTCACCGTCGGGCTTGACCCGACGATCCACACTCACTTCCCCGCCGCAATCACTTCCAGCACATGCTCTGGTGCAAACGGCTGTTTCCTGACCTGCGCGCCCAGCGGGCGGAGCGCGTCGTTCACGGCGCACCACAAGGCGGCGATGGCGCCGATGGTGCCGGACTCGCCGATGCCGTTAGCGCCGAGCTCGGTATTGGTGAGCGGGGTTTCGACATGGGCGATTTTAATATCGGGCATTTCGCCGGCCATCGGTAGCAGATAATCAGCCAGCGTCGCGTTCAGCAGCTGACCGGTTTCGTCGTACTGGCTGTGTTCGTAGAGCGTGTTGCCGATACCCTGGATTACGCCGCCGCGGATCTGTTCGTCGACCATCAATGGGTTGACCACGCGGCCACAATCGTCCGCCACCCACCAGCCGAGCAATTTGATGAAACCGGTTTCGATGTCGACCTCGACATGCGCTCCCTGCACGCCATTGGCGACGTAGTAAGGCGTATCGGGGACGTGGTGGCGGGTAACCATCAGTTCCGGCTGGGTGCCGGATGGCAGCGTATCCTGTCGGAAATAACCGGCCTTAGCGACTTCTGCCAGGTCCATCCGTGCCTCTCCGGTCCCAGCATCGCGTATTTCGCCATCCTCCAGCGTCAACGCGTCGGCCGTAGTCTGCAGAACCGACGCCGCGAGATCCAGAATATTCGCCTTCAGCGCCTTGCCAGCCTGCAGTGCGGCTTCACCGCCCATCGCCATCCCGCGCGATGCCCAGGCACCGCCGCCATAAGGCGTGGTTGCGCTGTCACCGGCGGTGACATCGATATCGGCCATCCCGACGCCGAGCTGGTCACCTACAATCTGGGCGATGCCCGTCAGCGTCCCCTGTCCCTGATCGGTGACACTGGTCATTACCCGTACCACGCCGGACGGTTCGAGCTTCACTGTACAGCCGTCCTGGGTGGAAACGCGCGCGCCCGACGGGCCGTAATAAACCGGGCCAAAAGCCGCCGCCTCGACGAATGTCGCAACGCCGACACCGCGCCATACATTATTGTCCCGCTGCGCCATCTGGTCCGCGCGTAAGGAGTCGTAGTCCATTATGTCAACGCAGGCATCGAGACACCGGTGCAACGACATGTACTTGGCAGCATACCCGCCAACGCTGGTGAGCGGATAATCCTCGTCCTTGTGATAGTTCATGCGCCTGAACTCAACCGGGTCGATCTCCGCTTTCGCTGCCGCCTGATCTACCAGCACTTCGGTGACTGCGCAGCCGATGGGCACACCAACGCCGCGGAACATGCCAACGATACCCTTGTTCACATAGGCGACGCGGGTCCGTGCATGATAGTCGGTCAGCGCATAGGGGGCAGCGGCGCAGGTGATGGCCATCATACCCTCCGCCAAACCGAAGCGTATATAAGCGGTATAGGCCCCGACCGACAGCGCGTTCTCGAAATCCATCGAAGTGATCTTGCCGTCCGCACCGACGCCCATTTTCGCGGAACCAAGATGGTCCCGGGTTTGGCAATCGGCAGTAAATGATTCCAGCCGGTCGGCGGTGAACTTTACCGGCTTGCCGAGCAGTTTGGCGATCGCGGCGACGGCCAGTTCCTCGCCATGGACGTTGATCTTAAGCCCGAACCCACCACCGATATCCGGCGTGATCACTCGGACTTTGTGTTCCGGTATGCCGAGATGGCGCGAGAACACGTCCTGCATCTGATAGGGCGATTGGTGCGAATGATGCACGGTCATGCGTTCTTCCACGGTGTCCCAGTGCGCGAGAATCGCACGCCCCTCCAGCGTCACTGCTGTATGACGGCCAAATTCAAACTCGTGTTCCACCGTAAAGGTCGCCGTCGCTAACGCTGCTGCAGCATCCCCGGTGACCGTCGTATGTTCGAAACAATGATTGTCGCCGAGATCCGGATGGATGGCCGGCGAGGACGGATCGAGGGCCTCCACGATATCCATGACGGCAGGCAGTTCTTCGTAATCGACCATCACCAGATCCGCGGCGTCTTCTGCCTCGGCACGACTGGTGGCCACGACGGCGGCAACGGGTTCGCCCTGATAGCAGGCGTGATCGACCGCCATCGCATGCTGCGGTGCCGATTTATGGCCCGGCCGATGGGCGGCAATAGCCAGCATCGGCTCACATATCTCCGCGACTTGCGCCCCCGTGATTATGCGGACAACCCCCGCCGCATTCGTTGCCATCGACGTATCGACGCTGTTGATCCGTGCATGACCGTACGGACTGCGCACAAAGGCGATGTGCAGCATGTGCGGAACAGTAATATCGTCGGTGTAGCGCCCGCGGCCGTGGATCAGTCGCTTGACGTTGGGGCGCGCCACGCCTTTGCCGACCAATCCTTCATTACCGTGACCGTCCGGGGGCGTCACGTACCTGACCTCTTTTTCATGGTTTCCTCGACGGCATCGATAATCGCCTGGTAGCCGGTACAGCGGCACAAATTGCCGGACAGATGATCGCGGATTGCCTCTCGGTCGGGCGTCCCGCCCGCCGCAACGAGTTCGGCCGAGGTGATGACCATACCCGGCGTGCAGTAGCCGCATTGGGCCGCGTTTCGCGCCTCGAACTCTGCCTGAAGATCGGAAACCTCACCGCTGTCGGACAGGCCTTCAATCGTCACCACTTCGGTACCATCCGCCTGTACGGCCAGCATCAAGCAGCCGCGAACTGCCGCACCATCGACCCGAACGGTGCAGGCACCGCAGACCCCGTGTTCGCAGGCAAGGTGCGACCCCGTGAGATCGAGATCGAGGCGCAAAAAATCGACCAGATGACGACGCACCGGAACGGTTTTCGTGACGGACACCCCGTTGACGGTAAGCTCTATATCGGCTGTTTCTTCAGACATGAGATTATATTCGCACCTCCGAACTCGGAGGAAAAGACACGTGTCCTAATTCCATCTAACGGTGTCAAGCATTCAAATATCAAACTCCAGATGTTCCTTGACGATCTGGACGGCACAGCCCACCGCAGGTACGGTAGGCTCCTAAAGTGACATAGACCGTCGAGCGCGGCGGGGTCATCCACTAAAAACCGGACTGTACCAATTCGGCCGATGTGGAAGATGCGATGAGCAACGTGCTCGATTTTCAGGAAAACCGGATCACAAAATAGTGGATTCCGTTCTACAGCGAGCACAACGCCTGGAGCATACGGCCAATGGACAAAGTTAGCGAAGGACTGATGCGCGCCAGGTAGTATCTGACTGTGAGGAGATGCTCTGAGCCAACAACGCGAAGCGCGCCGCTCCGTCGGACGACGCGGGAACGCCCTGAGCCAGGCAACATCCACGAAACCGAAGACGAAGACGCCTGTAGGAAGCTAGCGCCATACTGCCATGTTCGAACTCGACGACAGACTTGCTGCAGACACTGTACCGATCGGTGATCTCAATCTGTGCCGCGTCCTTCTGATGAACGACGTACGCTATCCTTGGCTGATACTGGTACCCGCGAAACCCGACCTGACGGAGGTCGGCGATCTGACACGCGATGACCGGATCGTTCTGATGGACGAAATGGAGCAGGCCTCAAACGCTATCAGGGCACTATACAACCCGATCAAGGTAAATGTCGGCGCGCTCGGCAACGTCGTGCGTCAGTTGCACGTCCATATCATCGGCCGGACCGAATGCGATCCCGCGTGGCCCGGTCCGGTATGGGGGCACAGCTCGGCGGAAGCCTACGCACCGGATGCTATCGCGATGCGGGTGCGGGAGGTGCGGGGGAAGCTAGGATTTTAATCAGCCTGAACTCCCCGGTGATCGTGGCCCATACCCTGGAAAAGGAGTGTGGGCTCCGTGAAAAAATGCATCAGGATTGCCTCATACTGAGGCAGAAGTCGAGAAGCCGATGAAAAGGAGGCGTGTATCGAAGGATGCGGTTTCAGCTCACTTATCCACAGCCGATTCCCCTCCTGCATTGTTTCATAGCACCACTATTTCTATCATCGCGCGGTTGGCATCACGTCATTCGCCGCACCAGTGCAGGGCATGGGCGGTAGGGAGATACTTATATGACAAAACGCTATCTAACACGCGTTGCGGCCGCCGCAGCGCTAGCCGTTTCTGTCGCCTTCGGCGCGCAGGCTGCCGATCCGATGAAAGTTGGCTTCGTTTATATTGGACCGATCGGCGATCATGGTTGGACCTATCAGCACGATCAGGGCCGTTTAGGCCTAATGAAACATTTCGGCGACAAGGTAAAAACCACCTATGTCGAGAACGTGCCGGAGGGTGCGGACGCCGCGCGAGTTATTACCAAGCTGGCCAGCACCGGCCACAAGGTGATTTTCACCACGTCTTTCGGTTACATGAACCCGACGCTGAAAGTGTCGAAACGCTTCCCCAACGTAACGTTCGAACACGCAACCGGGTACAAGCGATCGAAGAACCTCGGCACCTATTTGTCTGTGACCTATGAAGGCCGTTACGTATCCGGCTATGTCGCCGCTAGCGTCAGCAAGACGGCCAAAATCGGCTACATTGCCTCCTTCCCCATTCCGGAGGTCATCCGAGACATCAATGCGGTCATGCTCGGGATGCAGAAGGTCAATCCTAAGGCCGAGTTGAAGATCATTTGGGTCAACACCTGGTTCGATCCCGGTAAGGAACGCTCCGCGGCCGAGGTCATGATGGACCAGGGCGTCGACGTTATTATCCAGCATACGGACAGCCCTGCCGCGATGCAGGCGGCCGAAAAGCGCGGCAAGTGGGCGGTGGGACAGGCATCCGACATGTCGCATTTCGGCCCCAATGCGCATCTGCTCTCGGTCGTGAATGACTGGTCGAACCACTACATCGCAACGGTTCAGAAGGTCATGGATGGCAACTGGAAATCTGAGGATTACTGGGGCGGCATGGCGGACAACGTGATCCGTATTCCGGGATACAACAAGAAAATCCCGGCGCCCGTGGTGACCGAAGCGAAGAAGATCGTGGCCGGTATCAAGTCGGGAACGTTCCATCCTTTCACAGGTCCGATCAAGGATCAGACTGGCAAGGTCCGCGTACCTGCGGGCAAGACCATGACGAACGGCGAACTTGCCGGTATGAACTGGTACGTCCAGGGCGTGGAAGGCTCGATTCCGAAGTAGGGTCGTCACAGCACCAACGAACATTCCCCGGCAGGAAACTGCCGGGGATTTTTGTATCGAGGGACGCAATTCCGGCCTTCGCCGGAGCCACACGTGGGTGAGTTCGACATCCCCGCACGGGTGGAGACCCCATACAAAGGACTTGATGCCCGAGGAAACAGTCTCGCCGCGGTCTTCCACCCGGGATCCGGTGCAGTTGTGAGCCAATTCTGCATTTAAAAGCAGCTGCGAACGCCACCCGGTCATCGGCTTTACGAACTGGGCGTGACTCTCGCCTTATACTTTTGACAAAAAGGTTGGCGCCGTATCGATCCTGGCCGAAACGCCGGCAACGATCGTGATTTTGCCACCTGTCGCCACCCACTCATCGACCGGTATTGCCCCCCTAATCCGCGAACTGATTCAACGCTGGCCAATGCGTCGTCACGCGCCTGCCTTTCAGGAGGCCCGCGGCCTACAGCTCAAGCGCACAGGTGTATATCGACCTGGTCGATGTCGTTGTTCCATCAGCTTTCTATACTCAGTCGAGGACCTCTTCATCGGACTATACGTCACTCATATCGGCGGCACCGAAGATCAACAGGACATCCAACGATGGCACATCCGCCATCGCGTCATCGGCGGACGATCCCAGTTATCCTGCCGATGCCGGCCTCGCGATCTTACCCACGATCTTGACGTCGGCTCCGGGTACGCGGCCGATCGCCTCTAGCGGTCCGGCTACATCCCACCGCCATTTTGTCAAAGTTAAATAGGATGATTTCCATCGGGTCCTAAAAGAGTGTGTATCCTTAAGTCGGATAGTCACTCCGTCCAAAAAAGAAAACGGCGAGATGAACCCGCCGCTTTCAATCGATATGTGTCAGCGATTACTCGGCGGCCTGCGCCATCAACTGGTTGTCCTGTTCCACCATCTCATCGAGCGACAATCGTGCCAGCGCAAGCACACTGTCGGCATGGATTTCCACCAGATCGCGGTCCGGATTAAGATTGATCCGTTCCTGCTGGGCTTCCATGATGACCTTGTCTTCGATGAAGGTCGGATAGATTTCGTCGTACATTTCCTGTGTCGCATTGGGATCGTCCTGACGATACCCGTTCGCGGTCGACCAGAAATAATGGAACGTGGTTTCCGTTTCCGGCGTCGCCGCGTGCAGAAGACGCAGATGGAACCCATTCTTTTCGCGATCCTCTTGGGCTCCGTCGCCGACGGCAAGCGCGCCGGACCACTGCAGCACGATGCTGGGGCCAACATATTCGAATTCCTGCCAGCGATCGACCTTGCCCGCGAACTGGCCGCCCTTCTGGTACGTCGGGGGTGGATCATGCTCCAGCATCCAGCGGATGAAGTAGGCGCCCTTTTCAGTCTTGTGACTGTCCATGTCGGCGCCCACATGCTGCAGCGGGTTGCCGCCGATGGTGCTGCCATGGACATAGCCAAGATGCGTCAGATCCATCAGATTGTCGATCATTAGCATGTAGTTCGATTTAATCTGGAACATCGCCTTTCGATGCGGCCATTTGACCGGATCGTCGTGATACGGATAATCGACAATCAGGCTTTCGTCTGCCAACGCCGGATCACCCATCCAGATCCAGAGGATTTGGTTACGTTCGACCAGAGGGAAATGCTGGACATTCGCCTGGGCCGGGATGTTTTTCTGACCGGGAATTTCGACACAGTTGCCCTTTGTGTCGAAGGTAAGCCCGTGATAACCACATCGGAGCCCGACATCGGTGACCGAACCGTGGGTTAGCGGCGCGCCACGATGACAGCACCGGTCTTCCAGCGCGCCAACATTGCCATCCGCATCGCGGTAGATCACGATCGGTTGGTTCATGATGGTCCGCGCGAGCAGCCCGTTGTCGATTTCTTCGGCCCATGCCGCGATATACCATGCATTGCGCACGAAGGGTTGGTTAGCCTTGCGACTCATGTTTCGCTCCCATACGATCATTCTTATCGCCAGAGTAACGAATTTCAGGCTTTCCGGCAACAAAATCGGCGCCTCGCGGCTTGCAAAACAGGCTGGATCGCCGTAACCACGGGATGTAGGGTGCGCAATCGCGCCTAAAACCGCACAGGAGGCCGAATATGACGCTGAACGAGATTACCCGGGTACAGGAATACCTCCGGTTAACCTTCTCTAACAATCGTATAAAAATCCTCCAGCCCAAGAAGCCGGACGCCCCGATAGAGGTTTATTTGGGGGACGAGTTCATCGGCGTTCTGTATCGCGATGACGAAGAGGGAGAAATCTCCTACACGCTCAATATTTCGATCTTGGAAGAGGATCTGCCGGCAGCTGTCTCGATCTAGGCGTCACGATTTCACGCCTGTTCCGGACTACGGTCGACAGCGCATCAACTGCAGGGATAAGGGTATGACCGTAAAATACCATTTGATCAGCTCTTTTACATGACCGTGGGTCCAGCGCGCCGTGATTGCGATGCGCGCCAAAGACGTCGAGTTCGAGGTCACATTTATCAATCTTCGGGACAAGCCCGACTGGTTCCTGAAGATTTCGCCGCACGGTAAAGTGCCAGTGCTGAAAGTCGATGAAGAGATTCTGTTCGAATCTAATGCTATTGCCGAATTCCTGGACGAAACCGTGCCTCCCCGTCTTCATCCTGAAGACCCGGTCGAACGCGCCCGCAACCGGGCGTGGACCGACTTCGTGCCGACTTTCTCCAGCGCACTGAATGGGATTTACTACACCAAGACTTGCGAAGAAATGGAAGAAGGCCTGGCCAAGGCACCAAAGGCCGTGGAACGGCTAGAGGAAGCCCTTTCGCGCCAGCGCAGCAATGATGGCCCGTACTTCAACGGCCAGGAGTTGTCCCTGGTCGACGCAGCCTATGCGCCGTTCCTTCAGCGTTTTCTGATTGCCGACCGCTACCTCAAAACCTGTTTGCTGGACGGGTTTCCGCTGGTCCGGGCCTGGGCGGATGCCCTGATGTCTAATGAAATGGTGACGGGTGCTGTGGCCCCGGAATTCCTCGACGAATTCCACGGCAATATGAGACGCCGGGAGTTCTATGTAGCGACGCTCATGGACGACCCGGGCACATAGGCGGCCGAGTAAACGATACTGGCGCGCAAAACGATGGAATTCGCTGGGCTAAACTACATCACCAAGCAGGTTGGTAATATAGTTTAGCGTTCGACCTGTCCTTCCGGGTGGCCCTAAGACCCTTCCGGCAGCACGTCTCCGAATTTCGCACGAACTCGGTCGTCGAGTTCCTTGGACGCCCGCGCCACGGCGGGGAAGCTGTCCTTGTCCTTGAACGGTATACAGGCGTCGACCACCACTCGCGAATTGCGCCGGTCTTCATGGCTGTAGCTCATCGGGTCAAGATGCGTGCTCCAGCAGCCATTGAGAATATCCAGCCCGTCCTTGGGATCGCAGCGTGTGCACATTGCCCAAATGACGTCATTCATGTTCGAAGGATCAATATCTTCGTCCACCACGATCACCCAGCGATTTGCATAGGCGCCGGCATGGCACTGCGACGCTATCAGCCCGGCCTGTTTGGAATGACCGCCATACTTGGTGTCGATCGATACCGTCAGCCACATTCGGCTCCCGCCCGCCTCGTGCGCCCATACCCCTTTGACTTCCGGGATACCGGCTGCTTCAAGCTGGTTCCACACCGCGCCGCAGCGATAGGTGCCGCGATAGAACGTATCGTCGTTCGGCGGCACGGCAGGGATCGCACCGAGCAACACGGGGTTGTCGCGATGCATGAACGTCTCGATACGGATAGCGGGTTCTGGATGCATGTCGCCGGCGTAGTACCCCGGCCATTCGCCGAACGGGCCTTCATCGACGAGATCTTCGGGATGGATAAAGCCCTCGAACGCGATTTCCGCGTTGGCCGGAACAGGAAGGCCGGTTTTAGGCATGTTGATGACCTCGACCCCCTCGCCGAGGATCCCGCCGGCGCAATCGTATTCATTCTTGCCGTAAGGCATCTCCAGCCCGGCCACCATAAACAGCGCCGGGTGCATCCCGGCGACCACGGCAATTGGGCACGGCTCTCCCCGGTCGAAATACTTGCGCATCAGGATATCACCGTGCTTGCCCTTCGACACCATGACCGAAGCGGTCTTGGCATCGTGCGACTGCACCCTGTAGGCGCCGTAGTTTATCCAGCCTGAATCCGGATCTTTCATTACCACCATGCAGGCGGTGCCGATAAAGTAACCTCCATCCAGTTCGTGCCACTTGGGTGCCGGGATGGTGGTGATGTCGATATCGTCGCCTTCGAACACGTTCTCGATCAGCGGACCGCCATTGACTTCCACCGGGGGATGGGTCGGCTGGTCCTTCATGTATTCCCGCCAGTAGTTCACCAGTTCGATTTCGCTGGTATCGACGGGCTTACCGAGCGCGATATTGATCCTGGGAACAGAAGTCAGAATGTTGGCCAGCACCCTGTTGCCTTTGGGGAAACCAGGAATGTCATCAAACATGACCGCCGGATTCGTCATCTTGTGCATGTGAATATCGACGATCGCGCCGATTTCCTCGTGATGATCCGCGCCGCTCACATGCTGGAGCTGTTCGTTCGCTTCGAGTTCATTGATCCAGTCCCGCAAATCCTTATTAGCCACGATTATGCCTCCGCTGTCCCTGTGTTGGTGATGCAGGGTAAGATAGTAAAAAACTGAGACCGATGGCAATCGTATGGAACTGAAAATCGCACCCGTGACAGAAAGTTTCGCCGCCGAGGCGTCCGGCCTCGACCTGCGGCAGCCGATCGGTGCGGAGACAGCGTCGGAGATCGAGGAGGCGATGGACAAATACGCCGTCCTGGTATGGCGCGATCAGCCACTCGACGACGATCAGCACATGGCCTTCACCAAATGGTTCGGCCCGCTGGATATGGGGCTGCTTAATGTCACGAAAAAGCCCAACCGCTTCAAGCATGCGGGCTTCGTGGATATCGCCAATGTCGGCATCGACGGCGAGATCATGGCTCGCGATCACAGCACGGTCCCCTCGTCGATGGCAAACCGGTTCTGGCACACGGATTCGTCGTTCATGCAAACGGTGGCTATATATTCGCTGCTGTCGGCTCGGGTCGTGCCGGAAACAGGCGGCGACACGGAGTTCACCGATATGCGTGCCGCCTGGGACACGCTGCCGGACGACTTACGGACCATGGTCACCGGTCTGGTCGGCGAACATCACCCACTCTATTCGCGCATTCTACTGGACAACACCTATTCGGATGAGCAGATGGCAAGCATTCCGCCGGCGCACTGGCCATTGGTCCGCACGCATCCGGGGTCCGGGCGTAGGTATCTGTTCACGCCGATCCATGTCCACAGGATCGAGGGCATGAGCATGGCCGAAGCGCGCGTTCTGGTGAACGAGCTGATCGAACACGCAACGCAGCCGCAATTCGTTCATCGTCACAGATGGCAGGCCGGTGATTTGGTCATGTGGGACAACCGATGCACATTACATCGCGGTCGGCGCTTCGATTACACCCAGCGCCGCGATCTGCGGCGGACGACGACCATGGAAGATCCGGCAGGCGCGTGAACAAGCTACTCAGTCTCATCGTCGCGTTGTTGTGGTTGATGGCCGCTGTTCAGATATTGTTCGAGGTTTCCTATTTGCCGGAAGCGATGACCGTTCTGGTGCTATTTTTCCTGGCGAGCGGACTGCCACGGATGCCGCGCCATACAATGATCCTCTGCGGCAGTCTCGTCATCGTCATACTCGTCTTGGCGCAGATTTACGATCAATGGGCGGCTATTCCGACCGGTATCGCCAAGGCGTCGATCTTTCCGGCGTTCCTCGCGACGATCGTTTTGCTACGCGCTGCAGCGGATCAGCGCCCGGAGATTGCGAGCGCCCGCCAGTTGTTTGGGGCCCTACCGGCGAACGAACGAGACAGCGGGATCATCATCGGCACGCATCTGATCGGCGCGGTACTACAGGTCGGCGTGTTCGCCGTGCTGGCGCCGATCCTCGGGCGGGATGCGCCGCTAGATGAACGCCGCCAGGTCTTCACCACCGCGATCCGCGGCATGATGACGGTGCCGTTCTGGTCACCGTTCATCGTCGGTATGGCGGTCGCGAGCCAATACCTGCCATTGGTGCCGTTGTGGCAGATCATGGGGCTCGGCATGGCGATGACGGTCATGGCGGTTATGTTGTCGATCCTCGTGTTCGACCGCAATCCCGGGTTGGCGTCGCTGAAACAATCCCTGGCGTCGCTGGCACCGGTCGCTCTGCCTGTCTTACTCGCCGCGCTACTTGTGGTCGGCGCGACAGCCACAACGGGTCTGTCGACCCTGCAGGCGCTGATCCTTGTCCTGCCTGTCCCGTCTATCGTCGCGGTGCTGACGGTTCGGGCGGGGAGCCTTGCGCAGGCGGGCAGGCAAACCGCATCGGGCATCGGGCGGATCGGGCCCGAAACCTTCATTCTTGTCAGCTCGACGACACTGGGCGCCGTGTTCGAGGCTGCCCTGCCGGGAACGGACGTTCTCGGCTGGCTCGAGGCACTCGCATTGCCGCCATGGGCGGTCATACTGATCGTCATCATGACAATGAACGTCGCCGGGCTTTTCGGCGTGCATGCGATCGTGATGGGAACCTTGCTGTTAGTGATTTTCACCAGCGTAACAACCGGCGTTTCCGACCTTGTCCTGATGCAGGCGTTGCTAGTCGGATGGGGGTTGTGCAGCGGTATTTCGATTGCCAGCCTGACCGTCGCCACCGGCGCCGCGATGTTTAACATCCCGCCCACCGAACTGATTACTCGTACCAACATCGCCTATGTGTTTCTGACGTCGACCATTGCGGCCGGATTATTGTGGGGGCTGAATACGGCACTGATTTAAGCGATCTAAATTGTCATCCCAACCTTGTCCCAGAACCCAGACAACGTTGACGGGAAAAGACTTTACCCCGGAATAAATCCGGGATGACAAAGAATCGTGGCGCTAAGCCGCCTTCTTCCCGCCAAGTTTACGCAACGGGCCAAAATTTCTGCTGACAGTGCCAAGGTCCTTCAGATGTGGCGCCACCTTCTCGGCAAACAGCGTCATGCTTTTGGCCGTCACGTCGAAATCCATATCGCCGGCATGCAGCATCGCGATCAAGTGCCCGAAACCGCCGGTTTTCCTGTGCAAGGCATTGATCTGGCCGACGACATTTTCCGGCGTACCGTAGATCGCGACATGGTTTTCTCGGAAATACTCCATGCCCTGCTTGCGGATCGCATCGGTGCGCCCACCGGTAAAACGGCCGGACAGAAAATCGGCGTAGAGACTGGTTTCGACATAGCCGGGCGGCGCGCGGTGCTGCGGTTCCGCCTTGTTGTTGACGACGTACCAGAACACGCGCTCGATCACCTCGCGGGCTTCTTTTTCGGTCTCGCCCACCGCCACGAGCGGCATGAAGGCGAACTTGTCGTCCGCCGGGCGCTGTAGGCCCTGGCCTTTACACCAGGACCGCACGCCCTTGAACATCTGCGACAACCGGTCAACTGGCGTCAGAAACATGGCGAAGGTGAATCCGCGCGCCACCGTCCGGCAGGCATGCGCCAGATCGCTGCCGCCCGTCGTCCACACGGGCGGGTGCGGCTGCTGATAGGGACGCGGCCAGACGTTCACCTGGCGCTTGTGGATCCATTTGCCTTCGTAGTTGAAGGGCCCGTCATGGGTGGTCCAGGCCTTCTGGATCAGGTCGATGGACTCCCACAGCCGTTCCGAAGTTTCGGTCGGGTTGCGGTTGGACGCGAAGAGCTCGTACGGCACGCCGCGCACGAAGCCGCAATCCAGCCGGCCGTAGGAAATGTTGTCAATCATCGCCATTTCCTCGGCGCAGCGGATAGGATCGGCAAGGTTTGCCACCGGATTGCCGAGGATCAGGATGCGGGCATTTTTCGTCTGCCGCGCTAGGATGGACAGCGGTACAGTGCCGGACGAATTCAAACAGGTCGCCGTCTGATGATGTTCGTTGACCATGCAGTTGAGGCCGAGCTCGTCCGCCAGCACATACTGGTCGAGGCACATATTATAGAGATCAGCGCCTCTTTTCGGATCATACACGCTGCTAGGCAGGTTCAGCCGCGCAGAAGTGAATTCGTCGTCCGGCGGCAGATGCGGCCAGGCGAATTCGGTGAAATGATAAAAGTCCATCAGCGGGCTCCCTTGGTATCTTCGAGAAAATTAATCAACGCCGCTGCGAACCGGTCTGACTGTTCGATATGCGGAAAGTGGCCCGCCTTGGGGATCGAGACGAACCGGCCGTCCGGCAGAGCCTTTGCTAACGCGCGTCCGTAATTGGGCGCGGTCATCCCGTCTTTCGCGCCCCAGACAACCTGAACAGGGACGTCGACCCGGTGCAGCCGGTTGCGCAGCGACGGATTGTGAAAATACGGCTCCCAGCAGATTTTCGCGATCGCTTCACGGGATGAGGCCAGCGTCATCGCCTGGCGTTTGCTCAGGTCGGTCAGATCGAGGTGCGGATCCTTGTCCGGGTCGGCAAAGCGCAACCCGCGCACAGCCCCGGCATTGTGAAAATAGATGTCTTCGATATCACGGTCATAAGCGCCGCCGAATTTCACACCGACCGAGCCGACCAGCGCCATCCTGGCAATTCGGGAGGTGCTCTTGCTCGCCATCTCCAGTGCCAGCCAGCCACCGACCGAGAACCCCAGAACGGTCACGCCGGTCAGGTCCAGCCGCTCGAGAAGGTCGAGCCAGACATAGGAGATATCATCGATACTGTTCAGATAGTTCGGCAGCGACGGCTTCCCAAAACCCGGCATGCGCGGGATCACGATTTCAAACTTTTTTGCCAGATTGTCGAGCAGCGGCAAATCGAATTCGAAGCCGTCTTCGCTGTGCAGCAACAGCAGTGAGCGCCCCTTACCGCGGCGTTCAAGCTCGACGCTGGTGCCAGCTAATTTGAGGGTTTCGGAAATTATTTTTGGTGGGGTCTTCATGGATACGCTCTTCGTTTCGCGCATATTAAGGTCGCGGCGCACCGCCGTCGACAGGCCCGCGCGATTGCGGAATACTTATATCCCGAATTCACTTTGCGGGCACCAATGACATGCTGAAAATACTTGGACGCGACACTTCCTCCAATGTGATGAAGGTTCTCTGGGCCTGTTCCGAGCTGGACCTCGAGTTCGAACGCGAAGACATTGGAGGTAAGTACGGCGGGAACGATACCTCGGATTTCCACCGGCTCAACCCGAACGGGCTGGTCCCGGTAATCGTCGACGACGGTTTTATTAACTGGGAGTCGAATTCCTGCGTCCGCTATCTCGCCGCCAAGCACAACCCCGGCGGGTTGTATCCCGACAATCTGCAGGTCCGAGCGGTCGCTGAGCGTTGGATGGACTGGCAGGTCACCACGGTCAGCCCCACAATGATCCCGGTTTTTCGCGGCATGATCCGCACTGCGCCGGAAAACCGGGACATGGACGCTATCCAAGCCAGTCGTGCTGCCCTGTCGGCCAAAATGGCTATCATCAACAATGTACTGGCCGAAAACACCTTCATGACGGGCGACACGTTCACCATGGGCGATATTCCGCTCGGCATCGCCGCCTGGCGCTGGTTCAATATGCCTATCGAGCGGGAAGAATACCCGCACCTGAAACGCTGGGTTGACGCGTTAGGCGAACGGCCTGGATACCGACGACACATCATGAAGCCGGTGACTTAATTTCCGGTAACGCGGCGTCGCACCGGCCCGCCAACCATCCCAGCCACCCATCCCAGCCACCCGTGGGATAATCCCAATGGTTGGGGGGTAACAGGAACGAGCTGGTTACGTTCTCGCGACCGAACAGGGAGCAATCTATGCCCGATATCAAGATCAATTTCGCCAGCGGTCTATACGACCGTTTCCTGCCTCTCTACACAAAGGAGGTCGTGCCGGAAGGCATTGATTTCGAATTCACTCCCATCGACGACCCGCGTGAAATCTTCGACCGAATGGCTGGGAAACGGGAATTCGAGGCATCCGAAATGTCGGGCACCGAATACATCTCTCATGTCGCGTCCGGAAATTCACCGTTTATCGGTATTCCGGTGTTCGCGTCACGCGTATTCCGGCACAGCTTTATCGTCATCAACCGCAAATCCGGGGTCGAAAAACCAAAGGACCTGGAGGGTCGTCGCGTCGGCGTGCAACTCTACACCATGTCTGCCGCAATGTGGATCAGAGGCATGCTCCAGCACGATCACGGGGTCGACCTGTCAACGATAAGCTGGGTGCAGGGCGCGATCGACGGCCCGGGCAGCCACGGTTCGCCTACTGTTCTGCCATTGCTGAAACAGCCGGACGTGGTGAACAATGAAAGCAATAAATCCCTCAGCCAAATGCTTGAAGACGGAGAAATCGACGCCATCCTCTCAGCCATGATGCCGGAGTCCTTCGGCCGCAATCCGGATATCGTCCGCCTGTTCCCTAATTTCCGGGAAGTGGAAGCAGATTATTACAGGCGCACGAAGCTCTTTCCGCTGATGCACCTGGTGGTGATCCGCCGCGACGTATACGATACCAACCCGGCGGTCGCACAATCGCTATACGACGCGTTCTGTTGGGCCAAAGATATCTCGCTGGAACACATGAAGTACACCGGCGCATTACGGTACATGCTACCCTTCCTGCCTGCCGACCTGGACGAGATAGAAGACGTGTTCGATGGCGACCCGTGGCCCTACGGGATCGAAACCAACCGCCCGACCCTGGAAGCGGAAGTGCAATACATGGTCGAACAGCACTACATCGCCAAAGTAATGCCGATAGAAGAGTTGTTCGCACCGGGGGTCGGCTAGCAGCCGCCAATCTAATAGATATCGTGCGAACGGATGCGCAGGGGGGTGCCCGGATCAGAAAAGTTCGAGAATGCCGCCGGCATTGGCGAACAGATCCGCATCACGGTTTGTATGTCCGATCACCTGCAGGCCCAACGGCATGTTTTCGTCCTGTAAAACCGGCAGGGTGACCGTCGGCATGCCCACCAGAGAAGTAGGCACCGTAAACAGCGGGTCGCCCGTCCAGTCGAGCCCTTTAGGCGCCGCGCCGGGCGCCGACAGGGTGACACAGACATCGACATGATCGCGGATCGTCGCATAGACGCTGCGTACCCGATCACGTTCGGCAAGCAGACCGGCGAATTCGTCCTGCGTCATTCTCAGGGCCTGTTTTAACCGGTTGTGTGCACTTTCGCTCAGCTTGGATGCATCCATATTCCGGTTATAAGTGTCCAACGGAAACCGTCCTTCCCAGGCATTGATATTCATAGACAGCTCCATCGCGTTCGCGATAGCGTCTTCGACCGCCGCAACCTTGTCGTCGCCCTCTCGGTCTAGCACCTCTACGCCCGCCGAACTCATCGCGGCGCGTGCTCGCTGCCACTCGGCTTTTGCACCCTCGGAGACGTTTCCCCAGCCTGCCGTGAAGAGCATCGCGACCCGGCCGGGCTTCGTCGCTGCCGGTAGCTCCATCGGCCCGGTGACGCCGACATAACCCGCGTCACCGCCGGTGCGGGACGTGATTTCTCGGGTCATTAACCAGCATTCGGCGAGACTGGCAGCGATCATGCCGGTACAGCTCTGGCTGAAGCCGTCGAAGCTGCCGCCCCGGTTGATTCCGCCGACGCTGGGCTTGTAGCCGAAAGCGCCACAATACCCTGCAGGGCGAATGATTGAACCGATCACCTGCGAGCCGGTGGCCCCCGCCAGCATCCCGGATCCCACGGCAGCGGCAGAGCCGCTGCTGGACCCGCCTGGTGTATGATCCAGGTCCCAGGGGTTACGCGTCACGCCGGGGTGAGTGGCGGCAAATTCGGTCGTGACGGTCTTGCCGACCATAATCGCACCGGCTTCGCGCAGCGCGATCACCGCTGCACAATCCCGCCCAGTCTTCACGCCCTCGAACAGAGCTGATCCCTGTCCCGTCGGCATATCGGCGGTTTCCATCACGTCTTTTACCCCGACCGGCATCCCGTCGATTGGTGAAATCTGGCTGCCCGATTTCCATCGCTCGGTCGATGCATCTGCAGCGGCGCGTGCATCATCTAGATTTGTGCAGACGAATGCTTTCACTTCGCCGTCTCTTGCCTCCATCTCGGCGATGCAACGGTCGAGAAACGCGCGTGGCGAATCCGTTCCGTCGGCAAAACTGCCGCTGGCGGCAAAGTAAGAACGTCTTTCGGGTGTATCCGATCCCATGATTTCCTCCTTGTTCGAAGCTTAGCCGCGACCGGCGAGCTCCAGTCCCTTGTCCAAGTCATTGAAGTGACGGCCGGGTGCCGACATCAGGAACCGGAAACCCTGATCCATCAATTCCTGCATATTACCGACATTCGCGTGCGGATGACCGACGATTGTGTCATGGCGCTTGCAGATATCGACAACCTCGGCCATCGCGCTCAGTAGTTCCGGGTGATCGTATTGACGCGGAAACCCGAGTTCCTGGCCCAGATCGCCCTCTCCGATCAGCACCGCCCCGATCCCGGGCACGTTTTCCAATATCTCTGAGAGGTTCTCGATGCCTTTGGTATCCTCAATCTGCAGAATGACGAAAATTTCCCCGTCGGGTGCAAGAGGCCAGACATCCGCCTTCTTGTAGTATTCCTGCTGCGTAAGCCCCCAGTAACGGGCCGCGCGGACGGGACCATCGCCGCGAATACCCTGAGGCTCGTATAGCGGCTTGTCTTTCAACCTCGGGTAGCGGCAAGCTGCGACCGCGTTATAGGCCTCTTCGACCGTGCTGATATGCGGCCACACGACGCCGTAAACACCGGTATCCAGCGCCTGCTTCGCCTGCCACTGACCCATCTCGATCCCGTTGACCGGCACCCGCACGAGGGGCGTTACCGGCGGCGCAATGGAAGCGCTGCTGGCGATGGAGCGCCGGTCGAGCATGAACTGCATTGCGTCCCGGAGGGCCACGATATCCCACGGCAGATGCTCGCCTTCGAAGACGATACTGTCGTACTTCGTCGTCGACATCTGCATCGCGGTCTGGATATCCATCGGCACGAAGGCAGAAAACGCATGTTTCCCGTTTTCCAATGCGCCGATAATCCCGTTCAGTCTCGCCGAGCTGTCCATTTCACCCCTGCACATTCTGTTTGCTTTAAACTCCAATATGCCGGATGCATCTACGCAAACCAATCCATCAAGGGACTGTTTTTTGCTAAGCGTTTTCTTGCTTCGCATGAACGACTACAACTGGTCGAACAGGCTGTTATCAGGAGACAGACATGGCGCCGGAACCAACACAACCCGACACAACACTGGTCGAGATTGACTTCCGCGATGGCATCGCAATCCTGGCGCTCAATCGACCGGAAAAACGCAATGCGATAAACGACGAAATGCGCGCCGATCTGATCCGGGCGCTGGACTGGGCCGATAGATCGGCTGACGTCGGCGCCGTCGTCTTAACTGGTCACGGGAAGGGGTTCTGCGCGGGGGGTGATATCGCCGCAATGCGCGAACGGCTGTCCGCGCCGGCCGGCCGCGTCGGCATCAACGGCTGGCAACGACAGCGCCGCACCCATCACCTGCTGACGATGCTCCACGACATACCGAAACCAACTGTCGCTGCCGTCAACGGAGCGGCCGCGGGTCTCGGCGCCGATCTCGCCCTTTGCTGCGATTTCGTCATCGGCGCCCGCAATGCCACCTTCGTGATGAGCTACGTTATCCGTGGTTTGATACCGGACGGCGGCGGCATGTATTTCCTGCCCCGCCGTGTGGGACTGGCACGCGCGAAGGAACTGATTTTTTCCGGTCGTATGGTCGATGCAGACGAAGCTCATAGGATAAACATGATCGAACGTGTATCCGATCCGGATACACTGATCGACGATGCCGTCGACATGGCAAGATCGATGACCGCGGGCTCCGCGGATGCGCTGGCACTGGCGAAATCGATCATGAACGAGAGCTTCGAGTCCACCCCGGAAGAAATCTTTGCGCTCGGCAGCCAGGCTCAAGGGATCTGCTACACTACCGATTCTCATCACGACGCAGTCGCCGCGTTTCTCGACAAACGGAAATAGCGTTGACCGGCTCGCTCGACAGGCTCTTCCGCCCACGTAGCGTCGCGCTGATCGGCGCATCGACCGACCCGAAAAAAATCGGTGGCCGGCCTCTGCACTTTCTCAGGAAACATGGTTTCGAAGGCGAGATATGGCCCGTTAACCCGCATGCGGCAGAAATCGACGGCTACCGGTCCTATCCCGATATAGACAGCCTGCCTGGGGTGCCGGACATGGCCGTCGTCCTGGTCGGGCCTCAGCAGGCAGTGTCCGCGACAGCATCTCTCGCCCGGAAGGGGTGCGGTGCCGCGATCGTTCTGGCCGGCGGTTTCCTCGAGACCGACGAAACAGGCGGGGACCGCCAGCGGGAACTGGTGAAATCTGCCGGGGATATGAGACTCCTGGGTCCAAATACGATCGGACTGCTCAACGTGACAGACGGGATAACGCTATCTGCCTCTGGCGCGCTGGATATCGAAGATTTGCATGCCGGTGGCGTCGCCGTGATATCCCAGAGCGGCGGCATTCTTGGCTCACTCCTGTCGCGTGCCGTGGCGAGGGGCATTGGCCTCTCGAAATTGGCGGCAACGGGAAACGAGGCCGATATCGATGTCAGCGATGTTATGGCGTTTCTAGCCCGCGACGATGCAACGAGCGTGGTCGCCCTGTACTTAGAAACCATTCGGAACCCTACCGCGTTCAGAAACGCCGCCTCTCAGTTGAAAAAAGCCGGCAAGAAACTGGTGGTGTACAAAGTTGGCCGGTCGGAAATCGGTGCCGAAGCAGCCGCGTCCCATACCGGGGCGCTTGCCGGCGAAGACCGTGTGTTCGATGCCTTTTTCTGTCAGTGCGGCGCCATCCGGGTCGACCGATATGACGACCTAATCGACCTGCCAGCCGGACTGGCAATGATGACCGGACCAAATGGCAAGCGCCTCGCGGTCCTCACCCATACCGGTGGTGCCGCCGGGCTGGTTACCGACGCGTGCGGTATGGCGGGGTTCGATACGCCTGTGCCATCACTGGAAACGGCCGCCAGACTGGGGGACCTGTTACAAGATCACGGCTTCTCACCGGACCGGAACCCGGTCGACCTGACCCTCGCGGGGCTCGATCCTGAAATCGTCTATCGGGCGATCATGACGCTATCGGCCAGCGGCGAATACGATGCCATTATCCCGGTCGTGGGTTCCTCCTCGGTGGGACGTCCTTACATGGTCGCTGACCCGGTGATCCGGGCGGCCGCGACGGAAGACATTCCGATCGTCGTTTATACAAGTCCGCACGCACCCGGGATCGTTGCCCGCCTGAACAGGGAAGGGGTTCCCGCGTTTGATACGCCGGAGGCTTGCGCGACGGTCCTGGCGCGATCCCTCCCCGTCGAGCCACCTGGCTCCGGCCGTTCACCGGCCCTGGTCACCCCGGGACACCCGCCGGCCGCTTCGGGTCAGTTGAACGAATTCGACGCCAAACGCGTGTTTGCTGAATTTGGCATCCCGCCCGTCAGGGAAATCGCCGTCGGTTCAAGCGCCGGCGCCATCGATGCGGCAACACGCTTTGGCAATCAGGTCGTCGTCAAGATCTTGTCCCGCGATCTACTCCATAAGTCGGAGATCGGCGGCGTCAGGACAAGTGTTGCGCCGCAGGATGCGGCCGAGATGTGCGATGAGATCGCCAGATCCGCAGAGAGGCATGGCGTTTCGACAGACGAGGGGTTTCTTATTCAGGAGCAGGTGTCCGATGTGACTGAAATGATCCTCGGATTTCGCCGCGATCCTGCGCTGGGCGCAACTGTGTTGATCGGCGTCGGCGGGACGATGACGGAGTTTTACGAAGATGTCGCGCTGTGCGTGCTGCCGGCCACCGAAACGGATATTCGGACGATGATCACGTCGTTAAAAATGTATCCCCTGCTCGATGGCTATCGCGGCAGCGCGCCTGCTAATATCGATGCGCTGGTGCAAGCGGTCGCCCGGTTTGCGCATATGTGCCAATCCTTCGGCGATCGGCTGGTCGATGCCGAAATCAACCCGCTTTTTGTAAATGATGGCGAAATCCCGGTTAAGGCCGGGGACGGCATTTTGATCCTATCTGAATGAAGAACCGAATTGCTGCTGCCTATTCGCGCCGAATGGACTAAAACAATGGAATTACCTCGGTTTTCGGCTTTACAGGATTGCGAGATTGCCTCTCGACGTTAGCGTCATCATTCCTGCCTACCGGGCGGAGTCGACGATCGGACGCGCACTGCGAAGCGTCGCTGCCCAGACCGCGCCGCCGACGGAAGTGATCGTAGTCGATGACGGGTCACCGGACCGCACGGCCGCGACGGCCGAGGCCTGCCGCGCAGAAATGGGTGGTATCGCCCTTAGAGTGGTGCGCCAACAAAATGCGGGCGCCGGGGCGGCCCGCAACGAGGCCATCCGGAACGCCGGGTCGGCATATGTCGCTTTCCTAGATGCAGACGACGAATGGTTGCCGGAAAAACTGGAACGCAGCTTCGACGTTCTGAACGGTGCAGGCCTCGACCTGGTCTCGCACAATTACGATGCCATCGCGCCAGACGGCTCCGTCGCCCGCGTCGACTGCGCGGCCAAATACCGCGAAGGCCCGGACCCGTTCGCAACACTCTACCGCAAGGGCTTTCTTGCAACGTCGACGCTGATTACTCGCCGCGACCTAGTGGTCTCTGCAGGCGGATTCGATACGACGCTCGCCAATGCCCAGGATTTCGATCTCTGGCTCGCGATCCTTCAAGACCGGACTATCTCGTTCGAGGTCTTCGACGACGCGCTTACTCGCTACCACGTGATCGAGGGCAGCATCACGGCCCACACGGAGCGCCGTGTTCGGTGTTGCCTCGAAATCGCACTCCGGTTTGCACCGACGCTGGGCTCCAGCAAATACATCAACCTCTGGATGCGGACTCTTGCCGTTTATCTTGAAGCCTGCCGGGCCTATCGCAGCCGCAACCGTTATGTGATGGCGCTCACTGCCGCTGTGAGAGCCGGTCCGGCCCTGATCGTGATGGCAGTAAAAGCCGCTGCGACGACACCGCCGTCGCGTCAAATGTGGTTGTGAGACGGCTACTTCCGACCACGCGCCTTATCGCCCGATAACCTCGAACCTTTCATCTGCCAGCACCCTTGCCGCCTCGGCATCCCGCGCGCCGTAACCGTCCGAGACCAGAATGCCGAGAGGTAGGCCCGCCGCTTTTCCCGCAGCCAGGTCCGAAACGCTGTCCCCGAGAATCCGACTTCGGCTCAAATCCAGATTCAGGTCGTCGGCTGCTCGGATCAGCATCCCGGGAGCAGGTTTCCGGTACAGCGAATGCGCCGGTCCACCGGCATCGGGCGGCGGATGGGGACAGGCATAGGTCGCATCGATGACTACATCCTCTGAAGCGAGCAAATCGTAAAGACGCGCCTGAACCGCGTGAAAATCGTCCCAGCCATAATACCCCCGCCCAATCCCCGACTGGTTGGTGACGATCACCACCGCATGGCCGTCTTTATTCGCCTGCCAGATATCCCCTAGCACCGAACCGATTAGTACAACCGCTGCGGGGTCAGAGAGGTAATCGACCAGTTCGATCAGCGTGCCGTCACGATCCAGAAACAACGCCGGATTGTTGCCGGCAGGGTGGGACGTCCGGATATCGCACCACAGATCGCCGTTTTCGCTCAGGGTCATTTTTACCGCCGGGTTAGCTTCTGACGGCCCAGCGAACCGGAAAACGGATTTTCGTCTCCCGACCAGGAAAACGCGGCGCGGAGTTTCGCCAGACACCTATCGGCCAGTCTGCGCGGGGGCTTACGTCGTATCCAAGCAGCACCGCTGCCCAGTTCGTTTCCCCGCCCTCATCGTAGTGCAGTGCGAACACGCCTGCCCGTGCCATGTTGGTTGCAGCCCAGGCTTTCAGATATTCGCATGCGATTTTCCGAAAATCTTTAGGCTGCGGCCTTGCCGGAATATCCGCGAATTCAGGTATCGGCTGTCCCGCTTCCCCGGTGTAGACCGACACGACCATTAAAACGCGGAACGACGCAAAATTGCCGGGACTGGCAAAAAGCACAAGTGCCG
>MDTD01105154.1_pt1 | contig 35193 bp, 33 predicted proteins | sample 811221 | NCBI WGS metagenome assembly MDTD01 (sample SAMN05326646, study PRJNA326480) | marine metagenome | isolation source: seawater | place: Pacific Ocean: South West | collected 2011
GAAATATATTCCAGCAGCAATAACTGCAATAGCACCTAGAATGTACAACATGATATTTACAATACTTAATCCCTCTTTTTCCTCTTCAATTGGTGTTTCTTCTGTAACTGGTTTTAATTCTTCTTCTTCTGGCTTAGCATCTTGAGCCTGATTGACTTCAGAGTTAACTTGTTCTTTAGGCTCTTCTGTTTGGGTAGCCGGTTCTGGTTCTTTTTCTGGCTCTGGCTCTGGTTCTGGTTCTTTAGCGAGCACTGGCTCTGGTTCTGGTTCTGGTTCTGGTTCTGGTTCTTTTACAGGTTCAGATTTTAATTCTTCTTCGGGCTTTGCGTCTATTGTTTTTTCTACAACAACTTGATTTTCTTCAGAAATATCCTTATTACCTAATATTTTTTCCTCATAAACTTGTAATGCTACAAGTCCAGCCATTATAAAAGGAATCAACGCACCCATAACAAATTATAGATCTTTAAAACTTTTTTAACTATCTAAAAAATGAACGATTTGGGTTTAAAAAGATCTACTCTGGTTTAAAAATTAAGCACAACCCATTGTTGCAAAATCTTTTTTTGGATTTTGTAGGTCCATCGTCAAATACATGACCATGATGTACCCCACATTTTGCACAATGATACTCAATTCTTTTCATTCCAAACTTATAATCTATTTTTGTATTAAAGGCTCCTGGTAAGGCCTCCGAAAAAGAGGGCCATCCAGTTCCACTGTTAAATTTAGCTGATGATGCGAAGAGTTTAGCCCCGCAATTAACACAATGGTAATATCCTTTTCTTTTTTCATCCAACAATTCGCTAGAAAAAGGTCTTTCTGTGCCCTCGTTAAACATAATATCTTTTTGTTTTTTCGAAAGATTAGGGTTTATTATTTTTTTTGTAGAGGCTAATAAATAATTAAAAGGATAAAAAATTATGGATAATATTGAAAATCCCAGAAATTTAACAAATTTTCTCTTTATTAATTTCATTAAATTAAATTAATATAATTTTTAAATGAAAACAATTTTTTTATTTTTTTTAATGCTATATATTGTGTATTATCTTTTTAGACCTATCAGTAAAAAAGAAATTGATAAATTTAATGATCCGAATAATTGGTCAAATATGGGTTTCTAAAGCTGTCAAATGCTTGATGATACTTTCTGATAAAGCTTTTAGATCATAACCCCCCTCGAGAAAAGAAATTACTCTTCCTTTAGAATGAATATTTGAAATTTCTACAATTTTTTGGGTTATTTGAAAAAAATCTTCTGACTCTAAATTTATATTAGCTAATGGATCTCTAGTATGTGCATCGAAACCTGCTGATATTAAAATTACCTCAGGTTTAAATTTATCGACTGGATTAAGAATTTTAGAGTCAAAAATTTTAAAAAATTCTTTGCTAGCTGTGCCTGCTTTCAAAGTAGCGTTATAAATATTTCCTACTCCAGTTTCATTTTCTTTTCCTGTGCCTGGAAATAAAGGAAATTCATGTGAGGAGGCATAGGCAACTGTGGTATCCTTATAAAAAATCTCTTGAGTTCCATTACCATGATGCACGTCGAAATCAATAATGGCTACTTTATTAATTTCATATTTTTTTTGTAAATATCTTGCTGCCACTGCTATATTGTTAACAAAACAAAAACCATTTGCCCTAATAGTTTCTGCGTGGTGTCCTGGTGGTCTAACAGCACAAAAAGCTCTCTCATTTTTTGTCATTAAGTTATCGCAGGCAGCTAAGCCTGCGCCACAAGATCTTAGAATAGATTTTTTACTATTTGGACAAAGCATTGTATCTGCATATGGTTCTTTCTCTACACCAATAATTCCTTTTTTCGGTATATTTGCAAAAATTTGTTCGATATGTTTCTTTGGATGTACTAGAGAAATAGTTTCTAAATCAGCCATTGGAGCATCTTGTAAAATTATATTTAAATTAGATGATTTAATCGAAGTTATGATACTGTCTAATCTTTCCCTTCTTTCAGGATGATTTTTCCCGTTATATTTTAATAGACAGTCTTGATGAGTATAAACAATCATTTATAAATTAATTTGTTTAACAAGAGATCTCTGCATTTTATATTTTAAAAATTTAAAGGTATTTAATCAAGGCCTTACTTGCTAATTCAGCCGAAGAAAAAGATGTTTTAAATTCATTTAATATTTCCTGCGTATTTTCAACTTGATCTTTAATTTTACTTGGATTATCGATGAACGCACTGACATTTTTAAATAAATTTTTTGGATTACATTTTGTTTGTAGTAATTCTGGTATTATTTCCTTATTAGCTGCTATGTTTATGATATTTGCAAATTTAACTTTAACTAAAGATCTTACAATTAAATAATTTAAGAAATTCATTTTATAAAGAATAATTGACGGAACTTTAGATTTGCAAATTTCTAAAGAAACTGTTCCTGATTTAGCTACAGCAAAAATAGACTTTTTTAGTGTATGAGACTTAATTTTATCATCACTAATAACTTCACAATTGATCATGCTTTTAGATTTTATATAAGATTGAATTAAATCAGCATATTGTTTTGTTGAATGAAATATATAGATAAAATCCTGATAATTATTATTCATAAGATTTATAAAATCTAATAAAATTGGCATCAAAATATCTATCTCAGATTTTCTGCTTCCAGGAAAAACAGATATTAAAGCTTTATTTTTTTCAAATATTTGATTTATATCTATTTTACTGTCTGATACATCATCTAATAAAGGATGACCAACAAATTCGTAGCTCATATTTTCTTTTTCAAAATATACTTTTTCGAAGTTAAATAATAAAAGTATATGATCAATAAATTTTTTTATCTTTTTTATTCTTCCTTCTCTCCAAACCCAAACTTGTGGTGCAACATAATGTATAGTTCTAATTTCTTTATTTTTTTTTTTTACGCGTTCTGCAACTCTTAAGGTAAAATCTGGACTGTCAACAGTGAATAAGATATCTGGATTAAAATTTATAATAGCCTTTACAGTTTCATTAATTTTTTTATTAATCTTAAATATATTTGAAATCACATTTGTGAATCCTATATACGTTATCTCTTTAAGATCATAAATTGACTTTATTCCTAATGATTTTAAATTTTCACCACCAACACTTAAGTATTCAATTTCCAAATTATTTTTTTTTAATTCTTGAATAACTTTTGATGCCAACTTATCTCCAGAGGACTCACCTGTAAGTATAAAAATTTTTTTCATTTGTGCATCCTCCATAATTCCCCATTATCATTTAATAAATAAAGATCACCGTTATTATGTATTTTGATATCTCTAATTCTGCCTATATTTCCTTTAAATATTATCTTTTCATTAACAAATTTTCTTTCATTAAATTTTATTTTTCTTATAGATTGATCTTTTAAAGATGCAATTAAAGCATCACCATTCCATTCTTTAAATGTTTCACCCTTATAAATGGTCATTGCACTTACAGCAATTGAGGGTACCCAATATTTTATTGCTTTTGTAAAACCTGGTTGCCATTTTGGTCCAATTTTAGTTCCAGAATAATTTGTTCCTCCCCAGCCTAAAATCTTCCAACCATAGTTTTCTCCATAATTTACTGTTCCAAACCAGTCGCCGCCCCTTGCTCCGTGATTTGTTAAATAAATTTTACCGTCAAAAGGTGAAAGAGACATTCCTTGAGGATTTCTCACACCAATTTGATAAATTTCAGGTAGCCAATTTTTTTTTTTTAAGAATCTTGGGTTATCCTTTGGTATTGATCCATCTAAATTTAATCTTATTATACTTCCAGGGTGTTTAGTGTGATCTTGAGCAATCATTCCTTGTCCTCTTTCACCAGCAGATACATATAAATGTTTATCTTTAATCACTAATCGAGAGCCAAAATGATACCCAGAATTAATTGGAGGTTCAGCGCGAAATATATTTTCAAAATTTAGTTTTTCAGGATTAAAATTTGCTCTTGCAACGGATGTGCTCGACATACCATTCAATCTATTTTCTGAATATGAAACAAAAATAATATTATCTTTATAAAGTATATCAAGTAATCCGCCTTGACCATCTTCCAGAACTTTAAGATTATGACTTATACTTTTAATTTTTCTCTCTTTTAAATCCACTAATTTAATATTTCCAGCTTTTTCAGTAACAAGAAAATTTTGGCTATCGACAAATGATAGGCTCCAAGGTCTCTCAAAGCCCTTTATAATCTTCTCTAATTTAAAAACTTCTGCTTTTACGTTTGAAAATAATAACAGGGAAATTAATAATACTTTTTTCATTTAACTAAAATAAACATCTTATTTCTATTGGCAAATTTTATACTTTGCTTTTTATTAAGAAAAATATTTAATTTATTTTTTAAAACAATTCCTTTTAGGCCTGCTATTTTACATTGTTTAATAGTATTTAATCCAATAGTAGGAAGATCAACTCTGATATCTTGTTTTTTTTTGGGGTACTTGATAAGAACCCCTCTAGGAATATTATTTGTTTTTTTTACTTTTTTGATCATTTTTTGAGTTCCCTCTATCCCCTCTAAGGATATTATTTTTTCATTTCTACAGACAACTCCTTGAACAAACGAGTGATCCCCAGATTTTTTCAAGGCCTTTTCTCCAAGACTTATATCTTTTTTGTCAATATTATTGGGTTTTGTTGATGTATAATTCCCTTTTGCCAAACTTATTTCAGGTGTAAATATATTTGAGCTTACAGTTTTAATTTTTTCAATTTTTAAAATATTTATAATTCTTTTTAAAATTGCTGCGTCTCCTAACCTTGAACTTTTTAAAATTTTTGGCATGTAATAGATACCTTTGAGGTCTAGTTTAATTGTTTTAAAGTTTGGTCTAGCTACTTTTCCGGCAAATAAAACACTTTTGCAATCATTTTCTCTAAGTATTTTAATTATTTTACCAAATTGACCAATAGAAACCGAATAAGAGTTTTTGTCTTTTCTAAAAATTTTTTTTTTTGTTAAATCTATAATTAAATATTTATATTTTTTTCGAACTTTATTTAAAATATATTTTGGAAATTCTGTTTCTCCAAAAATTAGTCCTATCATAAATATTTTAGCTTTGAGGTATGCAAATTGGTCTTTTTTTATCTTTTTCTATAAATTTTATCACTTCACCAACAAGTTCGTTATCTTTAAATTCGCCGTTGATTTTACTTAAATTTTCATAAAAATTTTTTGTTGAAAATATCTCCTTATAGGCTTTGTCCAGTCCCATAATTTTTTGATTCTCATATTTATGTCTTCTTAAACCAATCAAGTTCAATCCTTGTAAAAAATTTCTATTACCGATTGATAAGCCAAAGGGTATTACATCTTTCAATACTCCTGTCATACCACCTATCATCGCTAATCTTCCTATTCTAGTAAATTGTTGTACAGCTGAATTTCCACCGATTACAACCGAATCTTCAATTGTAACGTGCCCTCCTAAAGGTACGTTATTTGCAATGATCACGTTATTACCGATCTTACAATCATGAGCTATATGAGATGAAATCATAAATAGACAGTTGTTTCCAATGATAGTTTTTGAGCCACCGCCCTCTGTGCCAGGATTTATTGTAACGTATTCTCTAATTAAATTATTCTCACCTATTACTAGACTATTTTTTTCACCTTTAAATTTTAAATCTTGAGGTGCAGTGCCTATGCTTGCAAAAGGAAAAATCTTTGTCCCTTTTCCAACTGTAGTATTTCCTTCAATATGAACATTTGAAATTAATTCAATGTTTTCGTGTAAATGGACGTTGGGCCCCACGTAGCAGAAAGGGCCTATTTTAACATTTTTTGCTACAATGGCATTTTTATCAATTACACTAGATTTATGTATCATTATTTTCTATCTACAATTGTTGCAGACCATTCGGCGTCTGCCATTCTTTTTCCCTCAACTTTAGCTGTACCTCTATATTTCCAAACTCTTCCATGAGATCTTATCGCCTCTATTTCTAAATGTAGTTCACAATCAGGAATTACTGGATTTCTAAATCTAGCTTTATCTACGCTCATTAAATAAACGAGCTTGTTCTCATATTCTTTTGGATCTATTCCATGTGCAGTCAGAGCAGCGGCTGCTTGACCAAAAGCTTCTACAATTAAAACTCCCGGCATTACCGGCTGATCAGGAAAATGTCCTTGAACATAAAAACCATCTTTTTTTACATACATTATTGCTGTTGCAGATTTTAGAGGAATTATTTTAGTAAGCTTATCTATTAACAACATAGGCTCTCTATGAGGTAACAAACTTTGTATTTTTTTTTTATCTATTTCCATCAAAGCTACATTTTTTTTTGATTTTTTAAAAAATCTTTTAAAGGTACAGCAGGATATCCCATAACAATTTGATTGTCTGGAACATCTTTCACTACACCACTACCTCCACCTATTTTGACATTGTTACCAATTACAAGATGACCAGATATACCTGCCTGCCCACCAATGGAAACATTATTACCTATTTTAGAGCTACCAGCAAAACCTACTTGACCTGCAATCATACAATTTTTACCTATCTTTACATTATGCGCAATATGAACTTGATTATCTAAATAAGTGTTTTTACCGATCTCTGTATCATCAACTGATCCTCTATCTATTGTACAGTTAGAGGCTATTTCAACATCATCTTCAATAAGAACTTTTCCAATATGTGGAAATTTTATATTTTTATTATTGTTAGGAATAAAACCAAAACCTTTTTGTCCAATTTTGCAACCGTCTTGTAGCACAACTCTTTCTCCAATTACCGAATTTTTCAAAGTAACTCCAGAACCTATAACGCAATTTTCTCCAATTTTAACACTATGTTCTATAATTGTGTTTGATCCTATTACTGTATTTTTGCCTATTTTAACATTTTTACCAATTAAAACATTATTACCAAATTTAACATATCTAAATTTTTGTAAAGAAGGTTTTTTTAATGATAAATCAGGATAGTCGATATCTGCTGATGGATAAATAATTTTTAGAACTCTTGAAAGCTCAGAAAGAACATTTTTAACAATAATTTTTTCAGTTTTGTTAGGTAAGTATTTTGCTAAATTTTCTAAAGTTATACAATATGAAGCTTTAGTTTTCTCAGCTGAAGATTTATATTTTATATTATCAAAAAATGTTAGATTGTTATCTTTTGCGGTGTATAGTGGTTTTACATCATTAACGATTATATCTTTGCTAAATTTTGTTTTAGGAAAAAGTTTACTTAGTTTAAAACTTTTTTTTTTGAAAAAAATTATGTTTTTCATCAAATTTAATCTAATTTGATAGATTTCAATTTTTGATTTAAAATTTTTGTAATTTCTTTTGTTATATCTAAACTTTTATCTGCTAGTAAAAGATTTTTTTTATCAATAATCATCTTGATATTTTTTTCTTTCATATAATTTTCTAAAATTGGATTAAGATTTTTTAAAAGTGTATTTTTTGCTTTTGATCTTTGCTTAGAAACTGTTTGCAACAAAGAATTTCTCTCCCTTTGTAAATTAGAGACTTTCTTTCTTAATTCCTCTACCTTTTTTTTATATTCTTCTGGTTTTACTAACTTTTTTTGCTGTATTATTTTTTTTTCTTCTTCTTGTAGTGACTTTTCTGTAACAGATATTTTTTTTAATCCCCCCTCAAGTTTTTTCTTGAGAGTATCTTGAGCTTTTTTTCCTGCATCACTTTGGTTTAACACATACTTAAAATCTAAATAATAAGGAGTATCTGCATAAAGAGTTGACACAGATAATAAAAATAATAAAGAAACTTTTTGAAAAATTTTGAGCATTAAAAAGATGTTCCAAGGTTGAAGTTAAATGTTTGCGTTTGATCTGTTGACGCCTTTGATAAATTAGTTGCTAATACAAAACTTAAAGGTCCTACAGGTGATAACCAATTCATAGCAACTCCTGTTGAAGATCTTAATTTATTACTTTCATCTAGCGATGAATCATAATCAACACCCCAAACATTAGCAAAGTCTAGAAATATACCTATATCCGCGTTAGAAGAATCTGGGAGTAAGTTTGGTAAACTAGCCTCTAAATTTAAAGATGCAGCATAATTTCCCCCAACGTGGTCAGTTCCATCAATTGGTCCAATTTTACCTGGCTCAAAACCTCTCAACCTATTTGTACTTAAACTTCTTCTTTTACTAATTCTCACATCTTCATCATTAAGACCTGTGATCGTATCTAAATAGATTTTTGCTGCTCCAACTACATTTTCTCCTAAGGAACGATAAGTGCTTGATGAAAAGGTGTTGCCGATAAATGGTTTATCTGCATAAAGTGGTAGAGCTTGGTTAAATCTAATTATTGACCCATCTGTTGGCATGAAAGATCTATCTCTTTTATCGTAGGTTAATCCATAATCAATAGAAATTTCTGAGAATTGTCCTTTTTGCTTTTTTAAAGAGTCAGACGCGGAGCTATCAGTTCTCAAATCATCATAAGTAGCTGACAAACCTAAGTTGGTATAAATATTTTTATATTGCTCAAATGCAGTCCCTACACCAGCCACTAAAAGACTATTTTCATAACCTTGATTTGGTTTATCATTTGTTATGTTTGCTAATCTATATCTAATGGAATTGCCTAATAAATCATAATTAGGATTAACATAGCTAAATTCTCCTTTTAAAGACTCTTTCGAAACTTCAAACTCTAAACCTATCTTTTTACCTTCACCTAACCAATTATTCTCTTTTATGTTCATTGCAAAACTTCCTCCATTGGTACCAATCCCTGCGCCAGCACTAATTTCACCCGTTGGCTGTTCCTCGACTCTTATGTCTATAATTTTTAAATCATTTGAAGAACCTGATTTTACAGTAGGTTTTACAGTTTTAAATATTTTACGAGATTTTAGGTTTGCAATCGATTTATCTAAACGTAGCTCAGTAAAAGGGTCTCCCTCATCTAAAACCAATTCACTTCTAACCACATTTTCATTAGTTATTGAATTACCTAAAATATTGATTCTTTCGACTAGGATTTTTGTACCTTCTTTAATATTAAATATTAGAGATATTTGATCGTTCTCAATAGTTTCTTGAACCTCATGCTCAACAAATTGTAAATTATTTATTTCTATTAATTCTTCAATTTCATCAAGAATTTTCTTAATTTTAAATGGTGAATAAAAACTTCCAGTAACCTCCTTATAACTTTTGTTCAAAGGATAAAAAATTTCTTTATCAAATACTTTATCAACGTTTGTCGATATCTTATTTATAGTATACCTGGTACCTGCATTAATCGTATAAATTATATTTACATTTGCAGTATCTTGAATCTCTGCTGAGGTAGAACTTACTTCTACATCATAATATCCTATAGATTTATAATAATTTAATAGTAATCTTTTATCTAAGTTTATTAAGTTCTCGCTAAATTTAGTATTTTTAGAAATTATTTTCCAAAATTTGTCTTCCTCACTTGCAATTACATCTCTTAACCTTTTATCTCTGACTCGTTTATCTCCAGTAAAACTAATTTTTGATATTTTAGTTATCTCACCTCGATCTATATCAAAAATTAAATCTAGACTATCATCATCTATTTTTCTTATCTTTGTTTCAACTTTTGCAAAATTATAACCCAAAGATGAATAAAGATCCTTGACAGTTTTTATATCATTATTGATGTTGTTTTCTATGAATGAACCTTTAGCTTTTGTGCTTATGATTTTCTTTATCTGATCTTTAAATTTATTACTTGGCTCACCTGTTAAAATTAATTCATTTACGACTGGATATTCCTTAAGATCAATAATTAATTTTTGGTTTTTAATTTGAACATTTATTATTTCAAAAAAATTTGTAGAATAAAGATCTTTTAATATTTTGTCTAAATCTGCTTTAGTAAAGTCAGAACCAACTGGTTTAATGTTTCCATAAACTTTTACTGTTTCTTCACTAACTCTTTTATTACCTTTAATTTCAATTTGGCTTACTATTTCTGCATTTAAATATGAAATGTTAAAAAAAAAGATAAAAATTAATGTTAAAAATTTATTCATAAATAGATCTAATCTTATCTAATGTTAATTTTCTCGCCCAATTATCAATTTCGTAAATTTGTTTAATATTTTTAGGATTTCTTATAGCATATTTTCTATAATTTCTATCTCTCAGAATGGTCATTATGATTTTACTAATGGCTAAAAAAGGTATCTTTTTATGAAGAAAATGATCAACTAATATTTCATTTGATGCATTAACAATAATTGATGTTGATGGATATTCATTAGCCTTACTTTTGATCTTTATAATAGGAAATATATTTTCATCTACCTTCTTAAAAATTAGATTTTCTATTCTCATTTTATGTTTATTTGTTTTAATTTTATAAAAATTGTTAATATCAAAATTTTCCTCAAATATTGCATTCGCTAATGGGATGATCATAGAAGTTTCATGGTATATAAACTTTATTAGACCATTCTTAAGTTCAATAATCGCATGCACTAAAGAATTTGGATGTATTAAAATATCAATCTTATTATTTGGTAATGCAAATAGTTTTTGAGCTTCGATAATTTCTAAAATCTTATTCATTAAAGTAGCAGAATCGATACTAATTTTTTTTCCCATCTTCCATTTTGGATGGATTATTGCATCTTTAGGTTCTATTTTTTTAAATTTGTTTTTTTTTATATTTAAAAATGGCCCCCCAGAGGCAGTAATATAAATGGTTCTTATTTCGCTAATTTTATGGTTTTCTAATAGTTTAAATATTGAGTAATGCTCTGAGTCAACAGGAACTATTTTAGTTTTATTTACCTTTGCTTTATTTTTAATCAGGTTCCAACCACAAACTACTGACTCTTTATTTGCTATTAATATTTTTTTACTAAAGTTTATCATTGAAAGTGTTGGTTCGAGGCCTGCGATACCAGGTATAGCTGATATAGTAACATCTAACTTTTTTTTAACTTTAAAATCACTAAAATCATTTAAGATTTTAATTTTTTTATTTTTAAATTTTTTTTTTACTCTTAAAAATATTTTTTTATCAAAAATTATAAAGTATCTCGGCTTATATTTGATAATTTGCTTACAGATTATTCTATAATTTTTATTTGCAGATAATAAATTAATTTTAAATAGTTTATTTTTTTTATTTACTATATCTAAAACGTTTAATCCAATAGAGCCTGTTGAACCTAAAATTGAGAGTGAAATCATAAATTATAAACAATAATTAAAGAAATATATCCCGCTGGTACACCAACAAATATTCCGTCGAGCCTATCTAGCACACCTCCATGACCGGGTAAAAAGTTACCTGTATCTTTAAGCTTTGCTTTTCTTTTTAGATAAGAAAAAAATAAATCTCCTAATTGACAAAATAATGAAGTAAAAAAACTTACAATAAAGATTTTAAAACTTATTTTTCCCGTAAAATTATAAAATAAAAATGACATAATTAAACAAGTGAAAATTATAGAGCCAAATGCGCCCGATATTGTTTTGTTTGGACTAATTTTTGTTAGCTTTGGACCTTTAAATATCTTGCCAGAGACGTATCCACCTATATCTGATGATATACACCCAATCAAGATTATAAACAAAATTACTTTTAGTTCAAAAAAATTAGTTGTAAGAAAAAATAACATACAAAAAACTGAGATATAAAATAGAAACAAAAAATTAATTATTAAATAATTAATTTTTTTTTTAAATATTTTTTGTGTCATTGAAAAAAATTCTTGTAAAGAAAACATGCTCAAGACAAGTAAACTGAATATTAATATTAAGTTAAAACTAAAAATCATTAATAACAATAATAATAGGGCAGATGAGGTAAATATTCTTATTTTTAAATTTTTTGAAATCATATTGCCCCAAAATTTCTTTTACTCTTTTTATATTTATTTATAATACTTAGTAAATCTCTAGAATTAAAGTCTGGCCATAATTTTTTAAGAAAAAATAGTTCTGAATAAGCTAGTTGCCACAACATAAAATTACTCAATCTTTGATGTCCTCCTGTTCTAATCAAAATATCTGGATGTGGTAAATTTTTTGTGTAAAGTTTTTTTTCTATATTTTTTAGACTGATATTTTTTTTGCTTTGTTTTGCTGCATAAATAATTTCATTTTTAGCTCCGTAGTTAATTGCTAGATTTACAATAATAATTTTATTTTTTTTAGTAAGTTTAGTGCTCTTGTTAAAAATTTTTCTTAAGTTTTTAGATAATCCATTTATATTACCAAAAATATTTACCTTTATTCCTTGTTTAATTACACTATCAATTTCTTTAATAAAATAATTTTTAATAATCTTAAATAGAAATGAAATTTCTTTTTTAGGTCTTTTCCAATTTTCAGAAGAAAAAACATAAAAAGTAACTATAGGAATTTTGAACTTAATTGAGCTTTTTACTATATGTTTAACTGTTTCTACCCCTTTTAAGTGTCCGTAGTTTCTTCCTTTATTTCTTTTTTTTCCCCACCTTCCATTGCCATCCATAATGAAGGCAATATGGTTGAGTTTATTCATATTTGACTAATCTCTTTTTCTTTCTCTAACAGTATTTTTTCAATATTTTCGATATTTTTATCTGTCAGCTTTTGAATTTCTTTTTCTAAATTCTTATTTTGATCTTCAGAAATAGTTTTTTCTTTTAACTTTTTTTTAAGATCTTCATTTGCTTCTCTTCTTATATTTCTTATAGAAACTTTACTTTTTTCTCCCATATTTTTAAGAATTTTAATTAATTCATTTCTTCTTTCTTCTGTCAAATCTGGTATTCTTAGTCTAATTATTTGTCCATCTATTTGGGGATTTATGCCTAATTCAGATTTCTGTATGGAAGAATCTATCAATGCAGTATTTGTTTTGTCCCAAACCTGAATTGATATTAGTCTTGCTTCAGGAACGCTTATAGTCGCTAATTGACTTATAGGCATTTGTTGACCGTAAACGTCTACTTTTATTGTATCTAACATATTTACATTGGCCCTGCCGGTTCTTAAAGTTGAAATATCTTTTTTGAACGACTGGATAGATTTTTCCATTTTTGACGAATAATTTTTCTCATTGAATTCACTGCTCACTACTTAGACCCCCTCTCCAACTTTAAATTTAACAAAATCTAGAATTTTTAATTCTTTTTCAATCGAATTTTCTTTTAATATGTCAGATACTTTTTTTTTTGGATCCATAATCCATATTTGATTCAATAATGAATTATCATTTAAAAACTTTGAAATTTTTCCTATAGAAATTTTCTCAGCTATTTCTTCTGGTTTTCCAGAATTAGTTATTTCTGCTTTAATAATTTCTAATTCTTTATCTACAATTTTTTTATCGATACCATCTTTTTCGATTGCCAAAGGATTTGATGCAGCTATGTGCATTGCAATTTTTGCTCCGATTGTATCATTTTTTCCTTTTACTACTCCATCGAGTTTAACTATCGCAATTATTTTGCCAATATTTTTTTCAACAGCAGAGTGAACATAATAGTAGTTTTTACCATTTTTGTTATCAAAAAAATTCGATCTCCTAATTATTATTTTTTCTCCGATTTTAGCAATTAAATTAACTAAATTATCTTTTACTAAAATTCCATTTTTCATTTTACTATTATTTAAATTTTCTAAATTTCCTTTAACTGTGAAATTTATTTCTGATAACTCTTTACAAAAATTTATAAAATCTTGGTTTTTTGCAACAAAATCTGTTTCACTATTTATCTCAATAATTGAAATTTGTTGATTTTCTTCTTTTGAAAGAATTAAACCTTCAGATGCAGTTCTGCTCATTTTTTTTGAAGCTTTGGCTATACCTTTTTTTCTTAGAAACTCAACAGACTTTTCTATGTTGCCTTTATTTTCATCCAAGGCTACTTTGCAATCCTTAAAACCTACACCTGTCATCTCTCTAAGTTTTTTAATATTATCAAGTAAGTCTTTGCTTGGCATAGATGAATATTTTTAAAAAATTATTTTTTGCTAACTTCAGTTTTATTTTTTTTTTCAACTTTTTTTTCTTTTTGATCTGAGGCTATAAATTTTTCGGCATCTTTGATTGTATTTTTTAAAAGCTCACAATAGAGATTAATAGATCTTCTAGCATCATCATTTCCAGGTATTGGAAAATCTATGTCAGTAGGGTCAGAATTAGTATCTAAAACAGCTATTATAGGAATTCCAAGCTTTTTTGCTTCTGCAACTGCCAGAGACTCTACATTAGTATCGATTATAAAAATCAAATCAGGAGTTTTCTTCATATCAACTATTCCTCCTAATGATCTTTTCAATTTTTCTCTTTCTTTTCCAAATTTTAAAATTTCTTTTTTCGTAAAACCCAAATTCTCTTTAGATAACTGATCTTCTAATTTTTTTAGTCTTTTAATCGAGTTTTGTATTGTATTCCAATTAGTTAACATGCCTCCAAGCCATCTATAATTTACAAAAAATTGATTAGTTTCTTTTGCTAGTTCACTAACTTGTTCTGATGCTTGTTTCTTTGTTGATACCACGAGTAATTTTCCTCCGTTAGAAATTACTTTATGTACCTGAACTAAGGCATTTTTTATAAAGTCAACAGTCTGAGTTAAGTCTATAATATGAATTGAATTTTTTTCTCCAAAGATGAATTTCTTCATTTTTGGGTTCCATCTTAAAGTTTTGTGGCCTAGATGAACTCCAGCTTCTAGCAATTGTTTTATGTCAACTTTTGGTACGTTCATGTTTTTTCCGGTTATTCCACCACAGTTTTTTCTATGTTTCCAAAGACCGGTAGGGGTTTACCCTTATAACTGTGTGCGTAATTAATAATTGATATATAGAAACAGATTAAAAAATCAACACTCTAAAATGTAATTTTTTCAACGTAATTCTTAGATTTAAGCATTTTAAGGTGATTTAGATCGAATTTTTTGTAATTTTGAAGAGAATAATATGCCTTCTTGTTATCATGAGTAATTATCAGGTTAATTTGGGTTTCGCCATTTACAGATAAAATTTTCTTTATTTCTTCAATTTTGTAATCTTTATTAAGTTCAATAGTTACTCTTGAATATGGTTTACTTATAACCTCATCTAAGCTCGAAATTTTTTTAACATTAATTCTTTTTTTTGTTTCATCTGAAGAAATCTTATCCTTTTGCAAAGTAAGAACGAAAGACTCAGCCTCTTTTAATTTTTCTCTATTACTTATTAATATTTCTGAGAATAGAAATAACTCGAATTCCCCTTTTTTATCGCTAAATTTTATTATTGCATAAGGAGTGCCTTTTGCACTTTTTTTTTCTTGAATAGACATTATTGTTCCCGCAACTAAGCCCTCGTTTTCATTATTATTATAAAAACGATGAAAAGGTATAATTTTCAGTTCTGAAAAAATGTTTTCATATTCATTCAAGGGATGATTTGAAATATAAAATCCTAAAGATTTAAATTCCTCGTTCAAAACCTCTTTTTGTTTCCAAGGCTTTGAAGGGGAAAATTCAAAATTATTTTTAACGATTTCATCATTTTCAAAAAGATTTGTTTGATTATTTTCTTTTTCATTATTTAAATTTTTGATTTGCTGAATAATATTAGGTATTGAAGTAAATATTTTATTTCGATCTGAGCAAAATTCATCAAAAACTCCGGCTTTTGTTAACCCTTCTAATTGAAGCTTATTAATATCTCTAGAATTTACTCTGTTTATAAAATCAAATAATGAGTTAAATTTACCGTTCTTTTCTCTCTCATTTACAATATTAGATATAGCCTCGAAGCCCACATTTTTTATTGCACCTAAACCATAATAAATTTTTTTTTCTATAGCTTTAAATTCTGCAAAAGATTTGTTTATTGAAGGTCTTACAATATCCACTTTTAATCTTTTTAATTCTTCTACAAATTCTCTTAATTTTGAAGTATTCGTAAGTTCAGTAGACATCGTTGCAGCAATAAAATCTTCTTTATAGTATGTTTTTAAATAAGCAGTTTGATATGCAATAAGTGCGTATGCCGCTGCATGGCTTTTATTAAAACCATATTGAGCAAAGGGTTCAATTTTTGTGAAAACATAATTAGCAACATCTTTTGTAATACCTTTAGTTACAGCACCATTTATAAATCTTTCTTTCTGTTTGTCTAATTCTGCTTTTTTCTTTTTACCCATAGCTCTTCTCAAAATATCTGCTTCACCTGCAGTAAATCCTGCTAAAGTCTGGGCAATCTGCATTACTTGCTCTTGGTAGATTATTATTCCGTAAGTTGGTTTTAAAACTTTTTCTAAAGTTGGATGAATATAATCTGGTTTTTTTAAACCGTTTTTGCAATCGTTATAAATTGGAATATTGCTCATCGGGCCTGGGCGATATAAAGCTACTAATGCAATTATGTCATCAAATCTATTTGGTTTCATTTGTTTTATTGCTTCTCTCATACCAGCGCTTTCTAATTGAAATAGACCTGTTGTTTCACCAGTTGATAAAAGGTCAAAAACCTTTTCGTCATTTTGATTTATTTTACTAATATCTAGATGAATATTTTTTGATTTAAGCCTTTTTAGGGTTTTATCAATAACTGTGAGAGTTTTGAGTCCTAGTAAGTCGAATTTTACTAATCCAGCATTTTCAGAAGAGTACATATCATATTGAGTTGATGGTAAAATTAAATTTGAATTATGATCAACATATAGAGGAAATTGTTCAGCTAGTTTCTCTCCTGCTATTACTACTCCAGCTGCATGTGTTGCCATATTTCTATTTAAACCTTCTAATTTAAGGGAAAGTTCCAAAAGTTTTTTAACTTTCGAATTATTTTTAATTTCTTTCTCAAATCTCGGTTCTCTATCGATAGACTCTTGTAAAGTTAATGGTCGCGATGGGTCAAAAGGCACCATCTTACAAAGTTTGTCTACATGTCCATATGGCAAACCAAGAACTCGGCCAACATCTCTAAGAGCCATTCTTGCCTTTAATTTACCAAAAGTAATTATGTGTGCGACGCCACCTTTGTATTTTTTTTTCAAATATTCAAAGACTAGATCTCTTTTTTCTTCACAAAAATCTATATCAAAATCAGGCATAGAAATTCTATCTGGATTTAAAAATCTCTCAAATATTAGATCGTATTCTATAGGATCAAGATCAGTTATATCTAAACAATAAGCGACTAGAGAACCAGCTCCAGATCCTCTTCCAGGTCCGACTGGAATTGAATTATTTTTTGCCCATTTGATATAATCTGAAACAATTAAAAAGTAGCTTGCATAATTCATAGAATTTATAATATTTATTTCGTGTTTTAATCTATCCTCATACATGTCTACAGTATCTTTTTTTTTCTTTTGAGGATTTTTTTTTAGAATAAAATTATCCAATCTTTTTTTTAATCCTTTTTTTGCTTGATTCAAAAGTTCTTGCTCTGGAGAGTTGCTGTCTTTACTCGCTATTGATGGCAAAATTGGTTTTGATTTCTTGGGTTTAAAATTAAATCTATAATGAAAATTGTAATTATTTTCTAAAGCTTCAGGAATATCCGAGTATAATTTTTTTAATTCTTCATTTTTTTTTAAGTAGTGTTGATTGCTATATTTAAATCTATTCTTATCTTCTATAAAATTTTTTTCACCGATACATTTTAAAGCATCGTGAGCTTCGTACATTTCTTCATTTAAATAAAAAACTTCTTGTGAAGCTATTAATGGAATACCAAGTGTCTTTGAATTATTTAGAAGAAAATTTTCAAAGTTAACCTCATCACTTTCATTGTGTCTTTGTACTTCTAGATAAAGTCTATCGCCGAAATTTTTTTTTAACAATTTCAGTATATCATTTATGACCTTAATTTTATTACTATTAAATAGCTTTCCAAAAAAATCTCTATAATTACCTGTCAATAGAATTAGGTCTTTGTTATTTTCTATTAAATCTTCAATTTCACAGGAAGGTTCTTCAAGCTCATTACTTTTTAAATAACTTTTAGATGATAGCTTTGTAAGGTTTTTATATCCTTCCTCTGATTTAGCGTATAAAGTAATCTTGCCAAATGTATTATGAGCTTTTAGATTAATTTGAGTACCTATAATAGGTTGTGTACCGACTTTAGATAATTTTTCAGAAAATTCCAAAGCTCCGCATAAATTGTAGCTATCAGCGAGACCTAAAGATTTAATCTTTTTTTTTTTACAATATTCAGCTAGTTCATCGATCTTGATTGCGCCCTCGCAAATGGAGTATTGAGTGTGAATTTTTAAATTATTGAAATTTCTTTCATTGACTAGCATTTACCCGTTTTATATCACCATTTGAAATAAACAACTTGTAATCAGCCTTGTTAGCAAGTTCTCTATTGTGAGTTGCAAAAATTATTGTTTTTTTAAGTTTTTTTAATTTAAGAAAAAGTGAAAATATGTCTTTTGAAGTTTTGAAATCTAAATTACCGGTAGGTTCATCAGCTAAGATAAGTTTGGTTTCCGCAATTAGTGCTCTTGCTATTGCAATTCTTTGTTGTTCCCCTCCAGAAAGTTCTTTAGGAAAGTGATTAGATCTATTTAATATTTTTACATCTTTTAAAATTTTCTCAGCCTTTTCTGAAATTTTTTTATTCTCCTCTCCTCTTATAACTAATGGCATCATGACATTTTCTATCGCAGTAAAGTCAGTTAAAAGGTTATTATCTTGAAAAATTATTGAAATAGTTTTCCTTCTTAATTCATCTTTCTCATTATTTGATAGTTCATTGGTATCTTTATTATTAATAAAAATTTTTCCTTTTGACGGATCTTCTAATAGAGCTAATAAATGTAATAATGAAGATTTTCCAGATCCAGACGGACCAACTAGGGCTACAAGTTCTCCTTCTTTAATCTTTAAATTTAAATTATCAAAAAGAGTGATATGGCCATCGATATGTTCAAAACTTTTTTTTAGGTTAGATGTTTGTAATAAAATCTTACTCATATCTTAAAGCTCTAAAGGTACTCATTTTAGAAATTCTCATTGCTGGTAAATAAGAAGCAATAGCTGAAATTACTAAAGAAATTATAAAAATAATCACAATAGAATTAATATTAATTTCGCTTGGCAACTTATCTAAAAAATAAATATCTCTTGGGAATATTTCTAGATTAAAAACAATCGACAAAAAATTTCTAATTTTTTCAATGTTTATAGAGAATAAAATTCCTACTATAACACCACAAACTGTAGCAAAAAAACCAATAGTAAGACCGGTAAGGAAAAATGTTTTTTTAATTGATTTATTGCTTAAACCTAAAGTTTTTAATATTGCAATCTCTTTAGTTTTATTTTTTATAAGTATCGTTAGTCCTGAAACAATATTAAAAGCGGCTACTACTACAATTAATGATAATATTATAAACATTACATTTCTCTCTACTTTTAAAGCGCTAAAAAGTGATTTATTGAGATCTGACCAGGTATAAATGAAATAATTTTGATTAATTGTCTGAATAATTTCTTTATAAGAATTAGCCTCTAAAGGGTCTTCTAAATATATTTCTAAATTCTGGTCTTCATTTTCTTTATCAAAAATTGATAGTGCATCGTCTATATTTAAAAAAATAATATTCTTATCAAATTCTAAAAAACCAGTATTAAATACTCCTGCTACTTCAAAATTTTCTTGTTTCGGCAAATTTCCTAAAGGTGTCGAAATAAAAACTGATGACATTAAATTCAGTTTATCACCTATTTTCAAATTTAGGTCAAATGCTAGTTCAGATCCTATAAAAACATTTTTTGAATCAAAATTTTCTAAATCCCCAGATGAACCGTAAGTATTAAAAAATCCAATTATATTTTTTTCTTCTTTATCAACACCTTTTAAAATAACTCCCTTTGCATTATCATCACTTAATGCAATACCTTCTCCAGCATAAGATTTACTTATACGTATTTCCTCAAATTCTGTTTGTAATTTATTAATAAAATTTTTGTCAATTTTAAAATTATTAGGTTGAATTACCACATGAGGGTTTAATCCTAAAATTTTTTTTGTTAAATCAGACTTAAAACCATTCATTACTGACATTACAATTATCAATATTGCAACTCCAAGCATGATACCTAAAAAAGAAAATATTGAAATAATTTTTAAAAAACCCTCTTTTTTTTTGGGTCTTAAGTTTCTTAAAGAAATAAGTCTCTCAGCTTTTGTAAACAATTTGCTAATAGTTAAGTTTTAATTTTATTTTTTCAAGACTTAATAATTCAGTTTTAGAGTTTAACTCTTTAAATTCTAAATTATCACCCTCAGATTTAGAACCAATTATTATTTGATAAGGAACTCCAATTAAGTCGTGTTTTTTAAATTTATTAGACATATTTTCTTCAACATCGTCTAACAATACGTCAATATTTTGTTTTTTTAGTTCATTATAAACCTTTTCAGCCTTTTTAAAGTTATCTTTATTATTTTTGCTTATACTAGGTATAATTACGACATCAAAAGGGGCTACAGATTTAGGCCATTTCATTATTTCTTTATTATATTTTGCCTCAATAATAGCTCCAACTAATCTTGAAACTCCGATTCCATAAGAACCCATTTTGACAGAAGTTTTTTTTCCATTTTTATCGTCTATTAAACAACTCATTGGCTTTGAATATTTATCACTAAAATAAAAGATATGGCCTACTTCAATACCTTTTGTGATAATTTGATTTTCTTTTTTTACTAATTTATTAAAATCTTCTTTTTTATATTTTTCGTCTGTAACAGCGTAAATTTTTGTAAAATCCTCTCGCATTTTTTGTAATGAGGCGTCATCAAAATTATATTTATTAGGATCAATTTCAAAAATGTTTTTGTCAGCGTAAATATCGCTTTCGCCTGTTTCAGCTAATATTACGAATTCGTGAGAGAGATCACCTCCTATTGGACCAGTATCAGCCGCCATTGGTATTGCTTTTAACTCTAATCTATTGAATGTTTTCAAATAAGAGTAAAACATCTTATTATATGATTTTTTTGCTTCTTCATCAGACAAATCAAAAGAGTACGCATCTTTCATATAAAATTCTTTACATCTCATGACCCCAAATCTTGGTCTAATTTCATCTCTAAACTTCCACTGAATGTGATAAAGAATTTGAGGAAGAGTTTTGTAAGATTTTACACTTGATCTAAAAACATCTGTAACAAGTTCCTCATTCGTTGGTCCATAAAGCATCTCTCTACCTTGTCGATCTTTAATTCTTAACATCTCCTCACCGTAATCATCATATCTACCACTTTCTTTCCATATTTCTGAAGATTGAATAGTAGGCATTAGCATTTCTTGTGCTCCAATTGAATTTTGCTCTTCTCTAACAATCTGTTCTATTTTTTTCATAACTTTAAAACCTAGCGGAAGCCAAGAATATATTCCAGCTGAAGACTGTTTAATCATGCCTGTTCTTAGCATTAGCTGGTGTGATTTAATTTTAGCTTCCGTAGGTAAATCTTTGATAATTGGAATAAATAGTTTTGAAAAATACATTATTGTAAAAACTCTCTTAAATTTAATAAATCAATCTCAACAAGATAATATATGACTACAAAAATTATAGTAGTAATTAATGTAGTTATTAAAAATTTTTTTCCTATTTTAGGATTTTTTGGAGCCCCAGGATCCATTCCACCGATTTTTTCCTTAAAAACTTCTTTATTTGATTGAATTCCGATTGGTAATACTGAAAAAAATATTATCCACCAAATCATTACATAAACTATGATAGATCCTGTTATACCCATTAAATCCTAGCAATATTAATATTTGTATAAGGTTTTTTTCCAGTTTTTTCTCTAACTATTCTTCTGCAATTTTGTTTTAAAGTTTCAATTAAATTTTGTTGTTGTTTTTTATTATCCATTGAGAAAGTCCTACAAATATTCATTATTTCATCTTCCATATCGAAAATAAAAGTATCATCCTCATTTTTTTCAGGAATGCCTTTATATGAAATTACTGGTTTTTTGATGCTTCCATTATTTGAAACAATTAATGTAATTTCTAAATATCCATTTGCAGAAATATTTTTTCTATCCTTTATAAATTGAGAGTCTATTTCTACATTGATATTTCCGTCAAGATAAACCTTTCCTGATGGTGCTTTATCAATAATTTCGGGTTTATTTCCAGGAAGTATTTTAATTATATCACCATTTTCAATTAATAATGTTTTTGGAACTTGCATCTCTTTTGCAAATGATACGTGTTCTGCCATATGTCGGTGTTCTCCATGAACTGGTATTACGCACTGTGGCTTCACCCATTTGTACATATCTTTAAGATCGTCTCTATTAGGATGACCGGAAACATGAACAAAGGCATTCTCCTCACTGATCATTTCCATTTTATTTTTTACTATTAAATTTTGCAGATGATATAATTTTTTCTCATTTCCTGGAATAATTTTAGATGAGAAAATTACACAGTCTCCACTTTCCAAATGTACGTCTGGATGAATACCATTAATTATTCTTGTCATCGCTCCCATAGGCTCACCTTGGCTGCCTGTGGCTAAGTATAAAACTTTATTTTTTGTTACTTTTTTTGCATCTCTTGGCTCCAAAGGCTCAATTAGTCCTTGAAGATAACCACATTTTCTAGCTGCTTTATAAATTCTTTGCATTGATCTACCAACTAAGCAAATATTTCTTCCAGTTTTTTTTGCACAATAAAAAACTGTCTCCATTCTAGCAACATTTGAAGCAAAAGAAGTAACTAGAATTCTATTAGTTTTTAGTTCCATAATTCTTAATAAGCTATCTCTAACTTCAGACTCAGAACCAGCTCTACCTGGGCTAAAAATATTTGTTGAATCACAAATCATTGCTGAAACGCCATTGTCTCCGATTGATTTTAATTTTTGTTCATCTATTTGGCCTCCTATTAGAGGATTTGGGTCAATTTTCCAATCACCAGTATGTAAAACTGTTCCTAAAGGAGTTTTTATGCTTAAGCCGTTAGGCTCTAAAATAGAATGTGTTAAAGTAACAAAATCAATTTCAAAACTTCCAAGTTTAATTTTGCTATTTAAAGGTACCACTTCTAAATAAGATGAAATATCAATTTTTTTTTCTTTAAATTTTTCAAGAATTAAGGCTGCGGTAAAAGGAGTAGCATACATTTTACATTTTAAACTTGGCCATATATGGGCAACTGCACCTATATGATCCTCGTGAGCATGTGTTAAGACAATTCCAAGTAAGTCATTTTTCTTCTCAATGATAAATCCTGCATCAGGCATTATAAGATCAATTCCTGGTACGGAGTCATCTGCAAATGAAACACCCATATCTACTATAATCCATTTTTGATCATCGTCCTTTCCATAAGCGTACAAATTCATATTTCCGCCAATCTCTCCTGAACCGCCTAATGGGCAAAAAAGTAATTTTTCTTTACTCATAAAAACTCCCTGTAAACTTTTGAGACTCCTTTAATCGTAATATTTTGATCAACAATAGTTCTTCTTTTAATAATTTTTTTAAATAAATTTGCATATCCTCCGGTAAGTATTATTTTATAATTCGTTTTCCAATTTCTAGTTATCTTATTAATAATATTATTTATCAAACCATCATAACCCCAGATAAAACCTGCGTTTAATGCATCTTTAGTATTTTTTCCATAACTCTTTTGTTTATTTTTTAAATCAAATATTGGAAGTAAGGCTGTAGACTGACTCAGATTTTTTATAGATAATTTAACGCCAGGGGCTATAACGCCCCCTTCATAAACCCCATTTTTTACAATATCAAAAGTTGTAGCGGTACCAAAATCTATAATTAAACAATTTTGAAATTTTTTACCCTCTATAGAGTTAACAATTCTATCTGAGCCAAGTTGTTTCATATTTTTGATATTAATTTTAATCATTTTTTTTAAATTAAGATTTTTAATTTCTATAACCTTATAATTAGTTTTTTTCAAAATTTTTCTTATTTTCTCTAAAGCTGTTGGAACAACACAAGAAAATAATATTTCTTTTTTTAAGTTCTTTTTAAAAAGTTTATTCAAAATCTTTTTAAAATAACCTTTTAAAAAAATATTTTTTGTATCGAAAATATAAGACTTAAATACCTTCGATTTGTTTAATAAACAAATTCTTGTAGAAGTATTTCCTATATCACCTACAATATAATACATTTTAATTATTTATATTTCCTTTTTAAATCTGAAAATGACAATTTTTTTTTTTCGTTGAGAAATTTTTCATATGCAATAATGATATTTTTTAAAATTCTTTGGTTATCGATTTTTGTATTCAATATATTTTTTAAACTAGTAGATTTAAAGCTTTTGTTTTGTGGAGCTATATTAGTATTTACTCCTATTCCTACAATCAAATAATCAAAATCATTAAATTTAATTACCTCTTGTAGAATTCCACAAAATTTCTTCTTATTCAACAATAAATCATTTGGCCATTTTATCTTAATTTTTTTTGAAATTGTTTTCGAAATTACTTTTTTTAACAGCAGTGCATTTAAAGTTGCGAATTGTTTAAAATTAATTTTTTTTTGATCAAATTTAAAAAAAAGGGATATAAAAAGATTTCCCTTTTTAGAAATCCATTTTTTTCCGACTCTACCTCTGCCCCTAGTTTGTTTTTCACTTATAATACAAGTTGGTTCTAAAATATTTTTTTTTACTAATTTTAAAGCAATATCATTGGTACTTTTAACTTCTTTATACTTTTTAATCTTAATTTTCATCAACCTACGAATATTGTATTTACTAAATCATTCAATACTGAAGGATATAAAAAAAACGTAATTAAAATTGTGCAACTCGCAAATATGGAAACTTGTGCGGTTCTATTTTTTGTAGACTCGAAAGTGATAAAGCTGTCATCAAAATAAATAGTTTTAATAATCTTTAAATAATAAAATGCCGACATAACAGTTGTTAATAATCCAATAATCGCTAACGTATACATTTCTCTCTCTAAAACAGCGACAAAAATATAAAATTTTGCAAAAAACCCTCCTAAGGGCGGTACTCCAGCTAGAGAAAATAAAATTATCAATAATGAAATCGCTAAAAGCGGATTTTTTTTTGAAATTCCAGATAAATCTGAAATATTTTCTTTATATTGTCCATCTTTTTTCAATAAATATAAACACGAAAATGCACCTATATTCATAATTACGTAAATTGATATATAAACAATTGCACTTTGATAACCTGATATTTCACCTGTAGCAACACCTGCTAGAGCGTAGCCAATATGGCCTATCGAACTGTAAGCCAGAAGTCTTTTAAAATTTTTTTGAATCATTGCTGCAACTGCCCCTAAAATCATTGATGCAATAGATATAAAAATAATAATTGTTTGCCATTCTAATAAAATGTTTGAAAAAGGAACAAACATAAATTTAATTAATAATGCCAAACCAGCGACTTTAGGAACAACAGCAAAGTAACTTGTTATTGATGTTGGGGCTCCCTCATAAACATCAGGGGTCCACATATGAAACGGAACTGCTGACACTTTAAATGCTAGGCCTACCAGTATAAATACCATTGCAAATACAGCTCCAGTGTTTTCCTTATTAAGTTCACTAGCAATTAATTCAAAATTTGTTGAACCTGTGAATCCATAAAGTAATGAACATCCGTATAATAACAAACCTGATGATAAAGCACTTAAGACGAAATACTTAATCCCGGATTCTGTTGATCTGAGATTGTCTCTGTCAATTGATGCTAAAATATAAAGAGATAAAGATTGAAGCTCTAATCCTAAGTAGAAAAGTATTAAATCATTAGAGCTTACCATGAAAAACATTCCCAATATCGATAACAAAATAATTATTGGGTATTCGAACTTGTCTAGTTTATTGTCTATAATAAAATTTTTAGACGAGTTAAGAACAAATAATGAGGATAAAAGTATCAAAATTTTGAAATAATTTGAAAAAGCATCTTTAATGAAACTATCTAAAAATATTTTTTCCTCGTTATTTGAACTTGTAGAAATAATTAAAATTGTGACTACCATAATAAGCGAAGTAAGATTAAATATTAAATTAAAGCTCTTTTTAATGAAAACACCAACCATTAGAATAGAAAAAATTGATAGAGATAAAAAGATTTCAGGAAACATTATATACAAGTTATCAATCATAATTAATTTAAAGTTAAGGCGTTTTCATAATTATTTATTAAACTATTCACTGATACGCTAAATGTCTCCATTAAAGGAAGCGGGTAAAAACCAAAAAATAGAATTAAAAATGCTAAACTAGCAAGCATTACTATTTCGGATTTGTTAACATCATTTATTTTTTTTATTTCTGAATTATTAGCAACACCAAAAATAACTCTTTTTGTAAGCCAAAGCATATAAGCAGCGCCTAGAACTACGCCAAAAGTTGCCAGCATAGCTGCTAGATAGCTTTTTTGAAATGCTCCAGCTAAAACAAGAAATTCACCTAAAAATCCTGAAGTCCCAGGTAAACCTAAAGCAGCTAAAGCAAAAACTAAAAATAGAAAAGAATATTTAGGAATGTAATTTACTAGTCCTCCGTAGGTACTGATCATTCTCGAATGCAACCGGTCGTAGACTACCCCAACACACAAAAATAATGCCGCTGATATTAAACCATGACTGATCATTTGATAAATACTGCCCTCTATACCTTGTTTTGTTAATGTGAAAATACCTAAAGTTACATAACCCATGTGAGCTACTGATGAATAAGCAATCAATTTCTTCATATCATCTTGCATTAAAGCTACTAAAGATGTGTAAATAATAGCAATTATACTTAATGTGTAAATAAGAGGCGTAAAATATTCTGAAGCTATAGGAAACATTGGTATCGAAAATCTTAAAAAACCGTAGCCAGCCATTTTTAATAAAATCGCAGCAAGAATAACTGAACCGGCAGTCGGCGCTTCGACATGAGCATCTGGTAACCATGTGTGTACTGGCCACATTGGCATTTTAACCGCAAAAGAACTTAAGAAAGCTAACCATAAAATATTTTGATACTCTTTTGGTATTTTTATTTCATAAATTTGTGTGATGTCTGTAGTACCCGTTAACCAATAGATAACTATAATAGCTACAAGCATTAAAACCGAGCCGAGTAAAGTAAATAGGAAAAATTTAAAAGCAGAGTAAACTCTTCTTGGTCCGCCCCAAACTCCTATAATTAAAAACATGGGTATTAATCCTGCTTCAAAAAATAAGTAAAAAATCACTAGATCAAGTGAGCAAAACACGCCGATCATGAATGTTTCTAATACTAAAATAGCTATAAGAAATTCTTTAACTCTTACTTTGACACTATTAACACATGAAATAATACAAATAGGAGTAATAAAAGTCGTTAAAATTATAAAAAGTATTGATATGCCATCAATCCCTAATTTAAATTTTATGTAATTATTTATCCAGGATTTTTCTTCTACAAACTGAAATTCAGGGGAATTTATATCCAAGGAATACCACAAAAATAAAGAAAGAAAAAAAGTTGCAATGCTACTAAATAAAGAAATGTAAATTGAGCTTTTATTGGAAGTTTTATCTCTAGATAATAAAATAAAAAGAGAGCTCAATAAAGGTAAGAAAATTAAAGTTGATAATATTGGAAAGTTCATATTATTTTAAAATTAAATAAGTTAATAGAATTGATAAACCTAATAGCATTACAAATGCATAGTCATAAATAAATCCTGTTTGAAGACGTCCTGTTTTGTTAGAAATAATCTTAACTAATTTAGAAATACCATCAGGACCGAACTTATCTATTATACCTATGTCTCCCTTTTTCCAAAAAAATGAACCTATTTTTTTTGCTGGACTTACAAAAACTTTTTCATAAAGTTCGTCGATATACCACTTATTTAATAAAAAGTTATATAAGGGAATATTTGTATTTTTAAAATCTTCTAAAACTTTTGGATTCAAAATGTAAAAATAAAAAGAAATTGGTATTGATATTAAAACTAAGATTGGAGTAATTAATAAAAACCATAATGGTATGGCTTGGTGTTTTATTTCATTCAAAAAAAATATTGAATCTTGCCAAAATTCATTACTATTATGACCTATAAATGTTGTTTTAAAAAGATAACCAGAAAATATTGCTCCTAAACCTAAAAATGCTAAAGGTATTATCATTACTAAAGGAGACTCATGAGTTTCGTCAAAAGATATTCTTTTATTGTTGTAAGGACCGTGAAATGTTTTAAAAAATAATCTCCAAGAATAAATGGATGTTAAAAATGCTGTAATAACACCAATTGTAGCTGCGTAATTTCCTAAATGAGTGTCTTTAAGAAATGCAAATTCAATAATAGCGTCTTTTGAATAAAATCCTGATAAGAAGGGAAATCCTGTTAATGCTAAAGTTCCCAACAACATAAATGCATAAGTATAAGGGAGTTTTTTTCTTACTCCACCCATGTTTCTAATATCTTGCTCATCATTAAATGCATGAATTACTGATCCAGCGCCTAAGAATAATAAAGCTTTAAAGAAAGCATGAGTAAATAAATGAAACATAGCAACATGATAAGCTCCAACTCCTGCAGCAAAAAACATGTAGCCAAGTTGGCTGCAAGTAGAATAGGCCACTATTTTTTTTATATCATTTTGAACTAATGCAACTGAGGCAGCAAATATTGCCGTTAACATTCCAACTACTGTAACTAAATTTAAAGCATTTTGAGAATATTCGAAAATTGGCGAACATCTGACAACTAGAAAAACGCCTGCAGTGACCATTGTTGCAGCATGAATTAAAGCTGAAACTGGTGTTGGGCCTTCCATTGCATCTGGTAACCAAGTATGAAGTAAAAACTGAGCAGATTTTCCCATAGCTCCAATAAATAAGAATACACATATTAAAGTTATTAAATTTAATTCAAATCCGAAAAAAAATATTTTTTTTTCAGCAAATTGGCTTGTGGTTTGAAAAACTTCTTCAAAATTAATAGTTCCAAAAAAGAAAAATATTAAAAATATTGCGATAGCAAGACCAAAATCACCTATTCTATTTACGATAAAAGCTTTTATAGCCGCATTATTTGCTGTTTCTTTTTTATACCAAAAACCTATTAAAAGATATGAGCATAAACCAACGCCCTCCCAACCAAAAAAAAGTTGTAAGAAATTATCTGAAACCACAAGAGCCAACATTGAAAAAGTGAATAGTGATAGATAGGACATGAACCTTGGTTTATGAGGATCATGACTCATATATCCGATTGAGTAAATATGCACTAATGCAGATACAAAAGTTACAACTACTAACATAACAGAGCTTAGGGGGTCGATATTAATTGACCAGTTTGCTGTGAAACCACCAGAACTTATCCATTCGAAAATAATATAATTTCCATAAATATTATTTTGAATTCCATTCCAAAAAACAAAAATAGATAGTCCTGCTGATATACATACAAATAAACTTGTAGAAATTTCAGCAAAATGTTTTGTTAGGGATTTACCTAAATACCCAACTATAGAACCTATTAAAGGTAAAAATAATATCGAGTATTCCATCTAACCTCTCATTCCGTGAATATCTTCAACTCTTATAGATCCTCTGTTCCTATAATAAACAACAATAATAGCGAGGCCTATAGCAGCTTCAGCCGCTGCAACAGTTAAAATTAACATAGTGAAAATTTGACCGACAATATCACCAGAGAAAATTGAGAAAGAAATTAAATTAATATTAACTGCTAATAAAATAAGCTCAATAGACATCAAAATAACTATTACATTTTTTCTATTTAAAAAAATTCCAATTACTCCCAAGAAAAAAATTATGGCGCCTAAAGATAAATAGTGTCCTAAGCCAATCTCAATCATCTATCTTTACTCCTTGATTAGATTTTGCTTCTACAAGTTCTACTGCTGTTGAAGGGTTTCTTGAAATTTGATTGATATAGCTTTGTTTTTTTACACCTTTTCTCTCTCTAAATGTTAGAAGAATTGCTCCGATCATTGCCAACAAGAGCACTATTCCAGCTAATTGAAAATATAATATATAATCGGTGTACATAACTAAACCTAATTGATGAGTATTAGATATATCCGATAAAAGTAATGTACTGCTAGACATCACATCTTTTTTATATTTCCATCCTCCTACCACAACTAATAACTCTAATAAAATTAGCACACTTACAATCAAGCCAGTAGGAATGTGGGTTGATTTTTTGCCTATAAACCATGATTGCTTTTGTTCAGCAACGTTTAGCATCATTACTACAAATAAAAATAGAACAGCGACAGCACCCACGTAGACAATTAATAGTATCATTCCTAAAAATTCTGCACCTACCATGATAAAAAGGCAACCGACAGAAATAAAATCTAATATCAAAAAAAATACTGAGTTAATTGTACTTCTTGAAGTTATTACCATCAGGGATGAAAAAATCGCTATTACTGAAAAAAAATAAAAGAAAATTGAGTGAATTATCATCTATCTATAAGGCTTATCAAGCTTGATGTTTTTTGATAAAACCGATTCCCATCTATCACCATTTTCTAAAAGTTTTTCTTTATTGTAATAAAGTTCTTCTCTAGTTTCAGTTGCAAATTCAAAGTTTGGACCTTGAACAATTGCATCTACAGGACATGATTCTTGGCAGAGACCGCAATAAATACATTTAAGCATATCAATATCGTATCGTGTTGTTTTTCGGCTTCCATCCGGTCTTTCTGAAGACTCAATTGTTATGGCTTGAGCGGGGCAAACTGCTTCACATAATTTACAAGCAATGCATCTTTCTTCTCCGTTTGGATATCTTCTTAATGCATGTTCTCCTCTCATTCGAGGACTAATAGGTCCTTTTTCGAAGGGATAATTTATAGTTTTTGACTTTCTAAATAATTCTTTTATTGCCATATATAATCCAGAGATAAACTCAAAAAGGAATATTGTTTTTAAAATTCTACTTAAATTCATCAAATGTTCACCTTTGGTAATTTATCGAAATAAAATAAAAAGCTTGCTGTTAATATAAGAAAAATTAGAGAGAATGGTAAAAATATTTTCCAACCAAGCCTCATAAGTTGATCATATCTATATCTTGGAACAATAGCTTTAATAAGAGCGAATAATAAAAATAAAAATAAAATTTTGAATATCATCCAAATTGGAGCGGGAATTATATTAAATGGATAAACATCTATAATTGGTAACCATCCACCAAGAAAAAGCACTGAGCCCATCGCACACATTAAAAGTATATTTGCGTATTCTCCAAGCCAAAACATTGCATACATCATTCCCGAATACTCAGTCTGGTAACCAGCAACTAGCTCTGCCTCAGCTTCAGGTAAATCAAATGGCGGTCTATTTGTCTCCGCTAATGCTGAAATAAAAAAAATTACAAACATTGGAAAAAGAGGTATCACAAACCACAATTCTTTTTGTGCAATGACTATATCGTTTAAGTTTAATGATCCCACACACAAAAGGACATTTATAATAATTATCCCAATAGAGACTTCATAAGAAACCATTTGGGCTGCAGATCTAATAGCCCCAAGAAAAGGATATTTTGAGTTCGATGCCCATCCTCCCATTATGATTCCATAAACACCCAGAGAAGAGACCGCGAACAAATATAAAATTCCAACATTTATATCTGCTAAAACTAAATCCTCACTCATTGGAATCACAGCCCAAGCAACTAAAGCTAGGGTCATGGTTATAATAGGAGCGAGAATGAATACTACTTTATTAGCACTTGCAGGAATAATTATTTCTTTAAAAATATATTTTAAAGCATCCGCTAAAGTTTGGAAAAGACCAAAAGGACCAACAACATTAGGGCCCCTTCTTTTTTGTACCAAGCCCCATACTCTTCTATCTAACCAAACAATCATGGCTACAGATACAAGTATAGGAATTAGCAAAAAAATAATTTTATAAATTTCCTGTCCTAAAATTTGTAGATATTCAATCATCAATTATTTGTGCCTGTTTTTTTTAGTTTTTGCTTAATTTGCCTACACTCACTCATAGTTTTCGATGCTCTAGAAATTGCATTTGTGTAATAATAATCTAATTCTTTAATATTAATTTCTTCGCTCACGAAATTTAGTGATGAATTATTAATTTTAATCTCTTTTAAATCAGGTAAATCATTCAATTCTGTAAAATTTGGTATCAATTTTAAAACTTCTTTTTTTAACGATTCATAATTTGATAAATTTTCTTTCTTTCCAATTTTTTTTAAAATCAAATTGAAAATTTTCCAATCCTCCAAGGCTTCTCCTATTGGGTAAGATGCTTTTTTACATTCTTGTACTCTCCCCTCAAGATTTTCATATAATCCGTTCTGTTCGGTGAAAGTAGCACTTGGTAAAATTAAATCTGCAATCTCTGCGCCTCTATCACCATGACTTCCCTGGTAAATAATAAATTCATTATTTTTTTTTATATCTAAGTTATCTGAGCCTAATAAATATAATAACTTAAATTGGTTATTATTTAATTTTTCAAAAAATAAATTTTTTTCTTCATCGCCTTTAGGTAAAATTTGCAAATCAATCAAACCTACTGTAGACGCGTTCTGGGGAAGAAAGTTCAAACTATTCCAATCTTTATTGATAAAATTATTTTTTTTTAAGAATTTTTTAAATTCCTCAAATATGAATTGACCACATTTTAATTCTAACGCTGACTCTCCAATTATAATTATTGGTTTTTTTGAAGATAATAACTTTTTAGAAATTTCACTCTCACTATTCAAAACTTCTTTGATATTATCGGTAGAATTACCTATTTTAGTGTAATCATATGTCAAATCACCAGGGTCACCTATAGAAAAAATTGGTACTTGTCTATTAACGTATGCTTTTCTAATTCTAGCATTAAGCATGGTAGCTTCAAGTCTTGGATTTGTGCCAATTAATAGAATGAAATCTGACTGTTCTATTCCTTTTATAGAGGAGTTAAATATATAATTACCTTTCTCTGAAGAATTTATATAAAAATTTCTTTCTCTAAATTCTAAATTTGTTACATTTATAGCTTTGAAAAATTTTTTAAAACTTAACGCATTTTCCAAATTGACCATATCTCCGATGTGAGCTCCTATCTCTTTTGGATCAATAGATTGAAATTTGTTTACTAAGATTGAAATCGCTTCATCCCACGAAGATTTCTGTAATTTATTATTTTTTTTTATGTATGGAATATCAAGTCTTTGTTTTAGTAAACCATCGCAAGAATACCGTGTTTTATCGGAAATCCATTCTTCATTTATGTCATTATTTAATCTTGGTAATATTCTTTTAACTTCCCAGTTATATGTATCTACCCTGATATTCGATCCTACTGCATCCATGACATCTATGCTTTCAGTTTTTTTTAGCTCCCACGGTCTGGCTTCAAAAGCATAAGGTTTTGATGTGAGAGCTCCCACTGGACATAAGTCTATGACATTAGCTGAAAGTTCAGACTCCATTGCTTTCTCCAAGTATGTTGTGATTTCCATATCCTCTCCTCGACCGATAGCTCCAATCTCTGGAACTCCAGCAATCTCTGTTGCAAATCTCACACATCTAGTACAATGAATACATCTCGTCATTTGAGTTTTAATTAGTGGACCCATATATTTTTCTTTTACCTGTCTTTTATTTTCAACAAACCTAGACTTGTCCACTCCATAATACATTGATTGATCTTGTAAATCGCACTCTCCCCCTTGATCACAAACTGGGCAATCTAGTGGATGATTAGCTAATAAAAATTCCATTACACCTTTTCTAGCTTTTTCAACAAAGGTAGTATTTGTTTTTATATTCATGCCCTCTACTGCAGGCATTGCACAAGAAGCGATTGGTTTTGGAGATTTTTCCAATTCAACTAAACACATCCGACAATTACCAGCTATGGATAATTTTTCATGGTAACAAAATCTTGGTATTTCGACTTCAGCAAGCTCACAAGCTTGAAGCACCGTCATGCCTTTTTCAAATTCTATTTCTTTTCCATTAATTATGATTTTAGGCATTTTTATTTTCTAAGAGATGTTGATCGACCAAATATGGGTTATCAATTTTCTTTTTAATTAAAGGTTCTTCTCTGCAACGGCTTTCTATCTCTTTTCTAAAATGTCTCAATAGACCCTGGACTGGCCATGCAGATCCTTCACCAAAAGCGCAAATTGTATGACCCTCGATTTGCTTAGTAACATCCGATAATAAATCGATGTCACTAAAAGTAGCTTTTCTTTTAACCACTCGATCTAATATTCTCCACATCCATCCAGCGCCCTCTCTACAAGGCGTACATTGACCACAACTTTCATGTTTATAAAATCTTGCAATTCTTGCCATACATTCCACGATGTCTTGATCTTTATTTATAACAACTATACCTGCTGTACCCAATCCACTTTTATTTTCAATCAATGAGTCAAAGTCCATTGTAATGGTATCACATACATTTTTTGGTAATAATGGCATCGAGGATCCTCCTGGAATAACAGCTTGAAGATTATTCCAACCTCCAACTACTCCCCCGGCATGTTTTTCAATTAATTCTTTTAGAGGTATCCCCATTTCCTCTTCAACATTACAAGGTGAATTTACATTCCCAGATATACAAAATATTTTTGAACCAGTATTTTTAGGTTTGCCTATTGATGCAAACCACTTTCCACCTTTTCTTAAAATAGTTGGCACAACTGCGATAGTTTCCACATTGTTCACAATAGTTGGACAACCATATAAACCGACTAAGGCAGGAAATGGAGGTTTTAATCTCGGCTGACCTTTATTTCCCTCAATACTTTCTAACAAGGCAGTTTCCTCACCACAAATGTATGCTCCTGCTCCATAGTGAATATGAATATCAAAATCCCATCCTGAACCACATGCGTTATTTCCTAAATAATTTTTTTTATATGCTTGATCTATTGCAACTTGTAACCTCTTACCCTCATTATAATACTCACCTCTTATATAAATATAACAAACATGTGCATTGACGGCGTATCCAGCTATTAAACATCCCTCTATTAATTTTTGAGGCTCGAATCTTAAAATGTCTCTATCCTTACATGTTCCAGGTTCTGACTCATCTGCATTAATTACTAAATAATGTGGTCTCGACCCAACTTCTTTAGGTGCGAATGACCATTTAAGTCCAGTTGAAAATCCAGCACCTCCTCTACCCCTCAGCTCAGAGGTTTTCACTTCATTAATAATCCATTCTCTTCCTTTTGAAATAA
>MDTD01024577.1_pt1 | contig 35171 bp, 28 predicted proteins | sample 811221 | NCBI WGS metagenome assembly MDTD01 (sample SAMN05326646, study PRJNA326480) | marine metagenome | isolation source: seawater | place: Pacific Ocean: South West | collected 2011
CCAATCCAGGCGGACAACCGTCAATTACGCATCCAATGGCAGGACCGTGACTCTCCCCGAAAGAAGTGACAGTGAAAATTTTTCCAAATACATTACCACTCATATTTTATCTCTCTTGTTAATAACCCAGAGTTTAACATATGACCCTTTCTTAAATTTTAAAAATTGTAATACCATTGTCCCGAATATCAGTTTTTATTTACAATATGAGGTTTTAATAGTTCGGACACATAATGCGCTTATATCTTAGTTTAATGGAAGAAATTATAAAAAAAGGGCAGAGGAAAAGGGACCGTACCGGTACAGGAACATTAAGTCTTTTTGGGGGACAAATGAGCTTTGAGCTTAATGATGGCTTCCCACTCGTTACAACAAAAAAAATTCACCTTAAGTCGATTATCCACGAGTTACTTTGGTTTCTCAGCGGAGACACCAATATTGATTACCTGAAAAAAAATAGAGTTTCAATTTGGGATGAATGGGCAGATGAAAAAGGTAATCTGGGTCCCATTTATGGTCGTCAATGGCGTTCTTGGCCAAATCCGAACGGTCGAAGCATTGACCAAATTACTGAAGTTATATCCAACATAAAAAAATTTCCAGATTCTAGACGACTAATTGTCTCGGCATGGAATGTTTCAGATTTAGACAAAATGGCTCTGGCACCATGTCACGCACTTTTTCAATTTTATGTTGCCAACGGCAGGCTCTCATGTCAGCTTTATCAAAGGAGTGCTGACTTTTTTCTGGGTGTGCCATTCAACATTGCCTCATACGCCCTTCTCACGATCATGATTAGCCAAGTATGTGATCTTGAACCCGGGGTATTTGTCCATACTTTTGGAGACAGGCACCTGTACTTAAATCATCTAGATCAGGCGAGAGCGCAATTAAAACGCAAACCAAAACAAATTCCGATCATTAAATTAAATACTGATGTGAAAGATATTTTCTCCTTCAAATATGAAGACTTTAAGCTTGAAAATTATGATCCTTATCCATCGATTTCAGCGCCAATTGCTATTTAAAAAAGTGGAAACGACTCACAAAAACACACCTCCAGTAATCATAATTGTTGCGATCAGTATTAACCATGTAATTGGCCAAAACAATAAGTTACCCTGGAGACTCCCAGAGGATCTGAAGAGATTCAAGAAAATAACAATGGGCCACTCTGTTATAATGGGGCGAAAAACTTACGAGTCGATCGGGAGAACACTTTCTGGTAGAAAAAATATAATTTTAAGTCGGCAAAAGGGCTATTGGGCTTCAGGGGCTGAAGTGGTAGATTCCTTGAAAAAAGCCATATCTAGTGCACCAAATGGTCAACACATATTTATCATCGGTGGCGAACAAATATATAGAGAAGCTCTACCTTTAGCTAATCGAATAGAGATTACAGAAGTTATGATTAATTGCGAGGGAGATGCCTTCTTCCCAATTTTAGAGGAACACAGTTGGAAAATGATGATTAGTCCAATACAATTTAGCCAGACCAGCAATTTAAAGTATAGATATAAAACCTTACTTAAAATTATGGGTTCAGACAAATCACAGCTGGACTCGGAAATCCATTGAAGTTGGAGGAATAAACATTTGTGTAGGCCCCCGCATTCAAAATAAAGACAAAATCTCCCGGGGATAGTCTAGCGGGTAAAGAGTAGCTTCCAGGGAGGATGTCCATTCCATCACATGTAGGACCAGCAATTTTAAATTTCTCCCTATTTCCAGCTAACGGCGACCATAATAAATACGGCAAGCCTTGAGAAAGCTCAAGAAGTCCTCCGAAAACCCCCACGTCCAAATAAATCCATTTTTGACCATCTTTTTCGGAAATTGTGATGACCTGAGTCATAAGACAAGCACTCTCACCGACCAAAAAACGGCCAGGTTCGGCTATTACCCTTATGTGGTCCGGTATATCAAAGAGCTCCCTATTTATGAGCTCACCAATTTTTTTTATAGATGGCACTGGCCTAGTTAGCTCTATGGGAAATCCGCCCCCCAAATTAAGTAACTTGATTGTAAATCCCATCTTTTTCGTCTCAGTCAATAGATGCTTAATTTTTCTGATTGCTTCCACCCAATTTTGAGGATTTTTGCATTGAGATCCCACATGAAATGTTAAGCCTCTTAAATTAGCTCTTAGATTAAAGGCAACAGAAAGCAGTTTGTTGACCTCATCTGATCTAACACCAAACTTTTCATTTAACGGCCAATCACTTCCCTCGTTTGACACATCAATTCTCATTGCTAAGCAAGCGTTGGGAGATAACGTAGCTATTTTTCTTAACTCACACTCGGAGTCAAAAGTGAACCATTTAACTCCCTTCTCCGCAGCCACTCGAATGCTTCGCTCACTTTTTATAGGATTGCTGTATTGAACTTCATCAGATAAAAATCCGAGATTTTCCAATAAGTCAATTTCTTGGAGGGAAGCCACTTCAAATCCACCTTTTTCTTGATGCACCGTCCTAAGCACAGCCGGTTCAGGATTAGCTTTAATTGCGTAATGTGGTTTAACCCGTGGCATCGCTTGCATGAAAAGCTTAACTCTCAATCTCACTATGCCAACATCAAGTATCATTAGAGGGTCCACATAGGACTCCCCATATTCGCGGATAGAGATCGATATCAAACGACTCATCTCTGAGGATGGCCCTACCCAAACCTTCTCTTTAATTATTCTATCGCCTTTACTTTCTTTAAGATGCGCGTCCACAATTAGCTACGTTGAGTTTACCCACGGCTCGGATTATAGTCACAACCCTTTTACATTTACAAGACACTGAAAACAACAAAACTAAATTACGCCGGCAATTAATATTACAATTTTGGAAGAGTTACTCCATCCTGTCCCTGATATTTGCCTCCCCTGTCTTTGTAAGACAATTCACAAACGTCATCAGCTTGAGATTCAAAAAAAATAACTTGAGCCACACCCTCATTTGCATATATTTTGGCTGGAAGCGGAGTTGTGTTTGAGAACTCCAACGTGACATAACCCTCCCACTCAGGCTCAAATGGTGTAACGTTTACAATTATTCCACATCTAGCGTAGGTCGACTTCCCGAGACACACAGTAAGTACATTACGAGGAATCTTAAAGTATTCAACTGTTCTCGCAAGTGCGAAAGAATTTGGCGGGATAATACAAACCTCGCCTCTAAAGTCCACAAATGATCTTTCATCGAAATTCTTAGGATCCACAATTGTCGAGTTAATGTTTGTAAACACCTTAAAGTCGTCTGAGCACCTTATATCGTAACCGTAACTCGACGTACCATATGAAATTACTTTTTTTTCTCTTACTTTTTTTATTTGGCAAGGCTCAAATGGCGAAATCATTTCTCTTGTCAAAGCCATTTCCCTAATCCACTTGTCCGATTTTATCGTCATATCTATATTCTCACTTTCAAATACATCAATTGCAACCTTAGGTATCCCGAACAACGATCTTGGGAAAAATACTTTTCTTTCTCTGTGCTAGGTTAGCTATTTCCTTGGCCACATCGAATGCAATTTGCTTATATTGTATTGCCTCAGGGCTTTGAGGGTCTGCCACGATGGTAGGCTTTCCGGAGTCTGTTTGGGCCCGTATACTTCTTTTAAGTGGTAATTGTCCTAACAGGTTTATTTTGTACTCTTTTGACATAAATTCGCCACCACCCTGTCCAAAAATAGTCTCAGAATGACCGCAGTTTTGGCACACATAAATACTCATATTTTCTAAAATTCCAAGTATAGGAACACCCACTTTTTCAAACATCTTCAAAGCTTTTTTTGCATCTATAAGAGAAATATCTTGTGGTGTTGTTACGATAATGGCTCCGGTTAGTGGCACTTTTTGCGATAGTGTCAATTGTATATCTCCCGTCCCCGGAGGCAAATCGATAAAAAGGTAATCCAGATTATCCCACGAGGTATCCCTCAGAAGTTGCTCCAGAGCACCTGTTACCATTGGCCCTCTCCACACCATGGGCGTATCCTCCTCAACTAACAATCCAATTGACATAGCTTGAATGTTAAATTTACGCATCGGAGTGATTTTTTTTCCATCAGACGATTCAGGACGGCCCTTGAGACCAAGCATCCTCTGTTGCGACGGTCCATAAATATCAGCGTCGAGCAAGCCGACGTTGGCACCAGCCTCGGCGAGCGCCAATGCTAGATTTACAGCAGTAGTGGATTTACCAACACCACCCTTACCTGACGCAATAGCAATGATATTTTTTACCCCTGGCAGGAGCCCAAGGTTTCTCTGAACAGCATGGGCGACTATGGAGCTTTTATACGTAATATCTACTGAATCAAGTTTGAGGTCATTTGCCAGCGCCGTTTTAATAATTTTATTGTACTCATTTATTTTGGATTCGATAGGATATCCAAACTCCAAACCAATAGTTACTTTTGATTGCTCGACAGAAATACTCTTAATTTGACTCTCTTGAAAGTATGACACGTCATTTTTTTGATTTTTTATCCCCAACAATGCGTTTCTAATAATTTTTGGTGTAATTTTCATTTTGTTTACCGACTTGGGTTATAGTAAAACCTAATCTAGTCCAACACTTGGAAGGAACAATGCCCATATGCGTCGCATTCTCTTAACCTCTGCTCTTCCATATGCAAATGGAAGCATACACTTAGGACACCTTGTTGAATACATTCAAACTGATATTTGGTCTCGTTTTCAAAAAATGCAGGGGCATGAAGTCTATTATATCTGCGCAGACGACACTCATGGAACCCCTGTTATGCTCCGCGCAGAAAAAGAAGGCATGGCACCCACTGAGCTTATAAGAATAATTCATGAGGAACATTCCAATGATTTTGTAAAGTTTCTTATTGATTTCGATTTCTTTGGATCAACAAATAATAATCAAACCCAACAAATTGCTAACGACATTTATCGAAAACTCAAGGAAAAAACGAACTTGATAGTCGAAAAAACCATTGAGCAATTTTTCGACCCAGAGAAGCTCATGTACCTTCCAGATCGTTATGTAAAAGGCACATGCCCTAAGTGCGAGGCCAAAGATCAGTACGGGGACTCTTGCGAAAAATGTGGTGCAACATATTCTTCGACAGATCTTCTGGAGCCAACCTCGTCCCTGACCGGACTAAAGCCGACAAGAAAAAAAACTAGTCACTACTTCTTTAGGTTATCAGATCCACAGTGCTCCGTATTTCTTCGCGATTGGGTAGAAAAGGATGGTCGATTGCAATCTGAGGCGCGAAACAAAGTTCGGGAATGGTTTGAAGCTGGCTTCATAGACTGGGATATTACTCGGGATGCCCCATATTTTGGTTTTGAAATTCCGGATGCTCCCGACAAGTTTTTCTATGTGTGGTTGGATGCTCCTATTGGATATTTCGGAAGCTTCAAAGAATTTTGTGAGAATCAAGATATAGATTTTGAGTCCTTTGTTTCCGAACCAGAGGCAACTAATAAAAAAACCGAACTAATTCATTTCATTGGAAAAGATATTTTATACTTTCATGCGTTATTTTTTCCGGCCATACTAAGATTTTCGGGATATCGTACTCCTAGCGCAATTTACGCTCACGGTTTTTTAACCGTCAATGGTCAAAAAATGTCCAAATCAAGGGGAACTTTCATCACCGCTGCTCAGTATGTTTCGGCAGGATTAGATCCCGAGTGGCTACGGTACTATTACTTCGCAAAATTAAACTCCTCTCTTCAAGACATTGATCTCAATGTCGATGACTTCAGACAAAAGGTTAACAGCGATTTAGTTGGAAAATATATCAATATAGCAAGCCGAAGTTCAAAGTTTATTAATAAGTATTTCAAAAATGTCTTAGCTGACTCAATTAGCCATACACTCCTAGAAACCATGAAGTCACAGGAGTCGATCATTTCTAATCAATATGAGAATCGTGAGTATAGCAAGGCCCTCAAAAACATTATGTATCTTGCTGATAGCGTAAATCAATTTATTGATCGAGAAAAACCATGGAAACTAGCTGGAGTTGATAACAAAAGACTGCATGAAATTTGCACAATAGCATTAGAGGCTTTCAGACTTCTAACTTTGTATTTGAAACCGGTTTTACCATCAACGGCAAAAAGGGTGGAAGAATTTTTAAGAATTCCCGAGATGAGTTGGAATGATGTAAATTACAAAATGGAATCTCAACATGAAATCAACAAATATCATCATCTCATAAAAAGAGTCACGGAAGCAGATATGGATAAAATTTCACCGATCGATTAAAACATTATGGGAGGAATTTAAAAGAAAAACGCCACTGAGACAAAAAAATAAAAATTATTTTTGGGGAGTTTATCATGTAAAGAATTATAAAATCGTCAGTCGCTTTTTAAATTTTTCAAAAAAAAATTTAGTAGAGATTTGAGGTTTAGATGTTATCTGACACTTTAGTATTCGATCTCTATGTTATTGTGTGAAAACTCCTCCGAGAGTTGCTTAACTAGGCTATCCTCTAATTTTACATTCCATTTATCCCCAAGCTGGAAGTCAGCCTTGGCTGATCCGTTATCATAATGGACCACTATAGAGACATTACCATTTAAGTATGGAGTTAACATTTCCTTGAGCGTAGTGCTATCCCCATCTCCATTTATTCTAATTTTAAGTTTTGCAGAGAAAAAATCACGTGCTTGAGATAAATTCATCAATTTTTCCGTCACTAAACGGGAGGTTCGATTAAATCCATCAGGTCTGCGTCTGTCCTGTTTTACTTGAAATACTACTAATTGGTCTTCAACTAAATCCTCAGAGTGCTGAGAGTAAAGATCTCTAAAAATTGGTAAATCTAACTTTGCCGATCCATCATCCAATGTTACCAAAGCCATGTTACCTCTTTGCGTTCTACGTAGACTAATCGAATGAATTATCCCAGATACAAACTGACTACCCTCCGAAATTTTGAAGTCACGGAGTCTTTTGGGAATAAATTTTCGGACCTCCGCCTCAAATACGTCAAACAGATGCCCTGTAAAGTAAAATCCTAATGCTTTTTTTTCCTCTCGAAACTTTTGTTCGACCGGCCATGACTCTGTCGCTATCAATGATTTACAATCCAATCGAGTTTCATCTTTGGCGAAAAGATTTGCCTGACCAACGGACCGAGCTATTTGATCTGCAGCTTGAATGGCTAACCCCACGCTGCCTAAAATTTTTGAACGGTTATTATCAATACAATCAAAAGCACCCGCCCTCGCCAAAGACTCAATACTCGCTCGGTTTACAATACGGCGATCTATCCGCTCACAAAAGTCAAAAAGATCAGCGAAAGCTTCCTGCTTTCTAGTTTGCACTATATTCTGAATCGCAACCTCTCCTGCGCCCTTGATAGCGCCTAGTCCGAAACTGATACGTCGCTCATCGATTGGGACGAAATTATAAAAGCTATTGTTGATATCTGGCTTCAAAACCTCGATGTCAGACTCTTTGAGGTCAGCTATCAATTGTTCAACCCTATCGGATTTATCCATGGCTAATGAGAGATTTGCTGCCATAAATGGAGCGGTAAAGTGAGCCTTCATGTAGGCGGTCTGATAAGCAACCATCGCATAGGCTGCCGCATGCGATTTGTTGAAACCATATCCTGCAAACTTTTCCATTAAATCATATATTTCATCAGCCTTTCTTTGGGTTAATCCATTTTTCGATGCGCCTCTGCGAAAAATATTACGTTGTTTCGACATCTCCTCGGGTTTCTTTTTACCCATGGCACGACGCAGAATATCAGCCCCCCCCAAGGAGTAACCACCAACTATTTGAGCCATTTGCATGACCTGCTCTTGATAAACCATAATACCGTATGTCTCCTTAAGGATTGATTCCACTCTTGGGTCAGGGTAATTAAATTTTTGGCCATGCTTTCGAGAAATATAATCAGGAATTACATCCATGGGCCCTGGTCGATACAGAGCCACTAACGCTATTATATCTTCAAACCTATCAGGCTTGGCTTGAGCAAGTAACTCGCGCATTCCCGATGATTCAAATTGAAATACAGCTACAGTGTCAGCATTAGCAAAAACCTTGTAAGCATCGGTGTCATCTAAAGGTATTTGGTCTAAACTCAGAGCATCAGAGCTATCGATCTTCTTAATATATTTAATTGTTAAATCCAATATGGTAAGGGTAGTAAGACCCAGGAAATCAAACTTTACTAACCCAATTTCCTCAACATCTGACTTATCAAGTTGTGATATTACCGCCTGAGACCCTGCTAATGAGTAGAGAGGGCAGTAATCAATAAGCTTGCTGGGCGCTATTAGAACTCCACCCGCGTGCATTCCAACATTCCTCGGCAGCCCCTCTAACTGCTCAGCTAATTTTAGTAATTCTCTCGTTTCCTCATCACTTGCCTCTTTTTCCCTTAGCCTCGGCTCCTCTATCCGGGCATCACGAATAGTTACTAATTTCCCAGGATTAAATGGAATTAACTTGGCCAACTCATCAGCCCTCGCGTAGTTCCACTCCATCACTCTGGCAACATCTCGAACAACGGCTTTTGCTGCCATAGTGTCAAAAGTAGCTATTTGTGATACCGATTCGGGTCCATATTTTTCCCTCACATATTCGATGACTTTGTCCCTACCATCCTGACAAAAGTCAATATCAAAATCGGGCATGGAGATTCTCTCTGGATTCAAAAATCTTTCAAAAAGCAAGTCATATTTCAAAGGATCAAGATCAGTAATTTCCAAAGCAAAAGCAACGAGAGAACCAGCTCCAGAACCCCTCCCGGGACCAACCGGAATGTCATTATTTTTTGCCCAATTAATAAAATCGGAAACAACAAGGAAATATCCGGAGTAGTTCATTTGGCATATAATCCTCAGTTCATAACTCAATCTATCTCTGTATGCTGTCTCAGCAAAGGGCATCTTTTTCACACTATTTGCGTATAATTTTGTGAGTCTCCTAGAAAGTCCTTTTTCAGACTCCTCTTTTAGGTATGTAGATAGGTCCTGGCCTTTGGGCGTTGGAAAAATTGGTAATTTTGGAATACCCAGTTCAAAAGTGAAATTGCATCTTTTGGCTATTTCAACCGAATTAGCGAGAGCCTCCGGAAAGTCCTCGAATAACTCGACCATTTCATTTTGAGTCTTTAGATATTGATTACGTGAGTATAACTTGGGACGATTAACACTCGCCAAAGTGTCCCCATTGGCTATACAGACCCTAGCTTCGTGTGCCGTAAAATCATTTTCCTGCAAAAATTGAACTGGGTGGGTTGCGACGACTGGAATCCCATTCTTATTAGCAATCTCCATAGATTCCGTCACAATGTAGTTGGATTTGTCTGTTCCTAATTTTTGGACCTCTATGTAATAGCGATCCCCAAACAAATCTTGCCACACACCAACTATTTTTTTTACAAGAGAATTTTTTTGGGTCAAAACTGCAGATACAATATCCCCAGTCTCTCCACCCGATAATGCTATTACGCCTTTAGTTCCAGATGCACGCAACCAATCTCTTTTAATAACGGGCTTTCCATTTACCTTATTTTCCAAATAGGCTCGGCTAATCCAGTTACAGATATTCAGATAACCGTTATTATTTTGAACCAAAAACACCATCCGATGGCCTTGGTCTTGCGTTTCGTCTCCAGAAACCCAGATGTCACAACCGATTATGGGCTTGATTCCAAAATTTCTAGCTTCTTTAAAAAACTTAATCATCCCAAAAAGATTTCCTAGGTCGGTGATAGCCACTGATGGCATTTTGTCATCACATGCACTCCGACATAAGTCTTTTATCCTTAAAATGCTGTCAGATAGAGAATATTCAGTATGTAGTCGCAGATGAATGTAATGTGGTTCGTGCATAATGTATATTGATTAAATAAAGAATTAGGGAGCCCCTGTAATTATGAAAACAGCAACTTGGTACTTCGATTTCTTATCACCATATGCCTATCTCCAGTCTGCCATAATATCGGAACTAGCGGTAAAATTTTCTTTGAAAGTTAAGCCAGTGTTATTCGCTGCCTTGCTTAACCATAACGGACAACTTGGTCCTGCTGAGATCCCAGGAAAAAGAGAATTTGTCTTCAAACAAAGCCTCTGGTTAGCAAAACGTCACGGCATAACAATGCGACTGCCCCCTGCACATCCATTTAACCCACTACCGCCTCTCCGTCTAGCTACTGCTTTGGATGGAGATATAGACAAAATAAAGGAAATCTTTAATTTCATTTGGAAAGATGGAGGTAACATTGATGATCAAAATGAGTTCGTAGCACTGGGGAAACGGTTGTCCTTAGATGAACCTCTGAAAATTATAGGAAAAGAGAGAATAAAAAGTCGTTTAAAAGAAGAAACGGCGGAAGCTATTTCAAGGGGTGTCTTTGGTGTGCCTGCTATCTCTGTGGATGATGAAATTTTTTGGGGCTTTGATTCCAGTGATTTTATACTTGATTACTTAAACAATTCGGAGGAAATAAAAAACTCTATAATCAAGCCGGCTAAATCACTGTCTGTGGGAATATTTCAACGTAATACGGGACGAGGATGATTGTCTCAAGGAGTATTTTTCGAGATATCAGAGGACTGAGATATCATTTTAGAGAATGGGGAAACCCAACAAACCCACCGCTGTTATTTCTTCACGGGTGGATGGATGTCTCCGCCTCCTTTCAGTTTACTGTCGACGAACTTTCTAGTCAGTGGCGAGTAATTTCGCCAGATTGGAGAGGTTTCGGGCGAAGCGAGTGGGCAATGTCCGACTACTGGTTTTCTGACTATATTGCAGACTTAGATTGTATTGTAGATAAATTATTTCCATCTGAAAGCATTGCGATAGTAGGTCACAGCATGGGCGGCAACATTGGAGCCTTTTATGCAGGCATCAAGCCTCACCGCGTAAAAAAATTGATCCTTGCCGAGGGATTCGGAATAAGGAGAAAATATCCCAAGAAAACTCTTTCGAGGTATACAGAATGGCTTGATCACATTAAAAATCCTAGGAGATTCAGAAAATATGAGACCTTCGATGAGGTGGGAATGAGAATAATGAAAAACACTCCAAAAATTAGTCTCAAAAATGCGCTCTTTCTGGCCAAGCACTGGGCCAAAAAAGACGCATGTGGCCTCATCGAACTGCGAGCAGATCCGAAACATAAAAATCGACCACCCAATCTGCTTTCAATTGATGAAATTCTAGAAGTTTGGAAAAAAATCACTTGCCCAGTATTATGGTTGTACAGTGACAGCGATTGGTTGAAAAGATTTATGAAAGATGAGTATTGTAAAATTGATGAATATAGAAAATGCTTCAAACAATTAGAGGAAATTGTTATCAAGAATTCAAGTCACATGATGCACTTAGATCAGCCTAAAATTTTAGCGACGGTAATAGAAAAATTTCTGAGCAAATCATAATTTGGTCTTACAGAGGATAGATTCAAAAATACAATGATGAAATTATCTACTAAAATATTGACAGCCATGGTTGGAGGTATCGTTTTGGGTGTTTTTTTAAACTATGTAAGCTCAACTACCCAAAATGAAATAAATCTTTTTAATAATCTCGGTGAATTGCTAATCGATAAAATTCTTGACCCCGTTGGAAAAATATTTATCGCCAGCCTTAAGATGATGGTAGTTCCTCTGGTCTTCGTATCGCTTGTTTTGGGAACGAGTGCATTAGGAAATAACTCTCGGATGGGGAAAATGGCGTGCAAAGCGATCTTTCTCTATCTTATAACCACCAGCATTGCGATAACACTTGCTATTATTACAGCCAACCTCATAAATCCCGGAGATGGAGTGGATCGAGAAACAGAGGTAGAATTTGTTGAGCAGAGTGCTCCCTCTATCCAAGAGGTATTTGTTGATATGGTCCCGTCAAATCCTGTCGCAGCCATGAGCGATGGGAACATGTTGCAGATTATTGTCTTCTCGATTTTAATGGGTATCGCTCTCGGCACTATGGGTGGCAAAAGTGACACGTTTCTAAAGTTATTAAAAGAAGCTAATGAAGTGATTATGAAAATGGTTTTGATTTTAATAAACTTGGCACCTTTTGGAGTTTTTGCACTACTTACAAAACTATTTTACGACCTAGGATTTTCAGCAATACTTGATCTGGCATCGTATTTCGCGACTGTGCTAATTGTTCTTTTACTGCATGCTTTTATAATTTATGGTGCCTTTGTCCGTATATTTGCAGGACTACCGCTCGGTCAATTTTTTTCTAACGTTAAACCAGCCATTATTTTTGCATTTTCTACTGCTAGCAGTAATGCAACAATTCCTGTATCAGTTGAAGTAGCAGAGAAAAGGCAAGGAGTAGACAAAAGTGTAAGTTCTTTCGTGATACCTCTAGGTGCAACTATTAATATGGATGGAACAGCAATTATGCAAGGAGTGGCCACAGTCTTTATAGCTCAGGCTTACAATATTGATATTGGACTAACCGGATACCTCATGGTAGTGATCACGGCGACATTGGCATCCATTGGGACAGCTGGTGTGCCGGGAGTTGGGTTAATAATGCTATCTATGGTTTTACAACAAGTCGGACTACCCGTGGAAGGGATTGCATTAATAATTGGAGTTGATCGATTATTAGATATGGTAAGAACAGCGGTCAACGTGACTGGTGACTCGATGGTGTCAACAGTGGTGGGCAAATCAGAAAATCTACTTAGCACGGAAATATTTACTCGTCAAAAAGATTAATAGTTTTCTACGTTACTTCTTTGATGGGATAAAAAATAGAATACCTCTTACAAGGCTCACCAATCCTATGACAAAAAAAGATAAAGAATAACTGTGGGTTTGAATATAAAGACCCCAGAAAACCAGAGGGACCACAACAACTCCCGAATATGTAACCGTAAGAGTTCCTCCTGTTGCCAATCCAACCATTTCTGGCTTCACCGTATTTGCGACAGCTGCAAGGTACACCCCATTCCAGCCAACAGCAGTGGCTCCAAAAATTATCGACAATATGTACACAGCATAGATCGACCACTCCTCGGAAACGAAACTTGTCGTAAAAGCCGACATCGACATAACCAATCCCAAATAACCCAGAATGACTCTTGGCGAGGAGATACGATCAGAAAGAAAGCCCCACATTGGCCTGCCAATAGCTCCTGCTATCATAGCTAAAGACAAAGCCCCTCCTGCTGCGGTAATTGAAAAATTTGCACTGTCGGTAAGTAAAACTACTAGGAAAGTCCCCAAACTCATTTGCATGCCAGAGAAGACTCCAGATGATAATGCTAATTCCTTCAGTTGGGTGTTTTTAAAAACTAATTCAATGGGCTTTAATAAAGTTAGTTGAGCCTTCTCCGGTGAATTCACGGAAATCAAGGCTAACTCCTCTTTAAAATAATTGAGAACTAAAATTAGTCCCAAGCCAATTATTGAAACAACAGCGCCTGCGACCTGCCAACCAAAATTAATCATAAGAACCGGAATTATTAATCCCGCTATCACACCACCCAATGGTACGCCACTTTGTTTCACGGAGAAAACAAAACCTCTCTTTGTCCTGGGGACAGAGCTTGTAAGAATCACTGAAGAGGCCGGTGTTATTGGACCATAACCTAATCCAACAATTAAGGACCCAAGCACTATAAGCAGTACATCCGAAGTAATCATAAGTAGCATCCCGAGTGAAGTAAGCGCGATGCAAACCTGACTAACCCTTATCGCTCCTATCCTATCGAGGCAATAACCTGACACCAAAGTTGCAGGAACCGATGCCAAATAAATCAAAGCGGTTATCAATCCAACACCTGCTGCCTCAATACCAAGTGAAAACTGAGCCTCTGGTGCCAAAACAGGCGGAGTAAATACTATAAGGGAGACTTGAGTTTGAATAGACAGGGTAATGAAAACTGGCAATAGGTAAGATTGCATTAATTGGGGGTTCTCTAGCCTTGCGCTTTCTCGAACGCCTGATCTAGATCCCACAAGATATCTTCACTGGACTCAAGTCCAACTGATATCCGGATCATATCTGGAGAGATACCGGCTGCACGTTGTTCCTTCTCAGTAAGTTGTCTGTGCGTGGTAGATGATGGATGAATTATCAAAGTCTTTGCATCACCAACATTTGCTAGATGCGATATTAAATGAAGAGCCTCAATAAACCTCTCACCAGATGGTGCTCCCCCTTTAATCCCAAAAGTCATAATTGATCCAGCCCCACGAGGAAAATATTTTTTTGATAGACGATGGTATTTATTATTTTCCAAACCTGGATAATTCACCCAACTCACTTGAGGATGATTAAGAAGAAACTTCGCAACCTTGAGCGCGTTTTGGACATGCCTTTCCATACGAATCGGTAACGTTTCAATTCCCTGTAACAACAACCATGCATTCATCGGCGACAAAGTGGGCCCAAGAGTTCTTAACGTTTCCATTCTTGCCTTCATGGTGAAGGCAAAATCTCCAAAAGTCTCATAAAACTTCACGCCATGGTACCCCTTTGAGGGATTTGTCATCATCGGGAATTTACCGTTGTCCCATGGAAATTTTCCCGATTCAACTATGACACCACCCATCGTAGTACCATGACCGCCTAAAAACTTCGTTGCGGAGTGAACAACAATGTCAGCTCCGTAAGTAATAGGTTTGCATAAGTATGGGGAAGCAAATGTGCTATCTATTATAAGGGGTAAGTTGGCAGAATGAGCAATTGAGGCAAGTGCCTCAATGTCTAACACGTTTATTCCAGGATTTCCCATCACCTCAGCATAGATAGCTTTAGTCTTTTCAGTGATCGCCGAGGAAAAATTATCGACGTCATCAGGATCAACAAATATTGTATTAATTCCAAACTGTCTAAAAGTTACCTCAAAAAGCGAGTAGGTTCCTCCGTAAAGCGTGCTGGCTGATACTAATTCATCTCCAGACGCAAGAAGAGTCAATAATGCACACATCTGTGCAGCTTGACCAGAGCTAGTAGCTAGTCCCGCACGCCCACCCTCTAGTGCTGCAACCCTTTCCTCTAAGACAGCGGTGGTAGGATTAGTCAATCTAGTATAAACATTACCAAAAGTTTGGAGATTAAAAAGACTAGCGGCATGCTGTGATGAATCAAAGACATAGGAGGTGGTTTGATATATGGGCGGAGCTCGAGAACCAGTCTCCTTGTCAGGTATGTGTCCCGCATGGAGACATAGAGTATCAAATCCAAATTCCCTATCGGACATAAACTAACCTTTTTGGAATGGTTTTATTAAACGGTTTCCTCGCCTTTATCATTATAAAAAAAATAGTTTACATCTTACGCCTAGCAGAGATTACTTTGGTATTTACTCCTATCCAGTTCAATCCACCAAATATCCTTGCGTGCTCTATTTTGACGCATCTATCCTCAACGCACATAAGTCCACCTCTAATGGCCTTACTTCTTGCACTAGCATTTTGAATTCCAAGTTGCATCCAAAAACATTTGGCGCCCATAGCTATTGCCATAGGAACTAATTCCCCAACATCCTCACTCCGACGAAAACAATCTACAATATCAATATTCACAGTTACCTTATCAAGACTAGAAAAACACTTTTCACCGAGAACTTCGTCATAGCTCGGATTCACTGGAACTATCTTATAACCATGTTCTTGCATGTACTTGGCGGCAAAAAAACTAGGCCGGTGCCACTTAGCAGACAATCCAACGACGGCGATCGACTTGCTTTCCCCCAAAATTTTCCTAAGGGCATTTGTATCGGTCTTAATATCGACTGTCCTGTTTTATAAAAACCTACCAATGATAACATTAATCATGGTTGGATGAGTTTATAAATGCTTGACGATCATTTTCTGACATGTTTTGCATTTGCTTTACCTCCAAAATGAATGATTGTAAATTATCATTTTCTTCGAGGAGCTTGTCAAAAAAAGGAACAAGTCCAGAGTAACTTTTTAGAGAAGCAAATACAGCGTTGTTGATTGGCTGATCAAAAAAGTTACTATATTTCTGCATGATGGGAACGTTTTTTTTTAACAATGCAAATTCACGATGCATTTCCATAATAATATTTTGTTTTTCTCTCCTCTTTTGTGTCGCGCTTCTCTGCGATTCATACACTCCTCTCAACCTAAGTCTCTCTTTTTCCATAAAATTTAAAAATATTTTTTTTGCTTTTTGGTAATCTAGCCACGATTGAATATCCTCCGGCGATCCCTTCTCCCTCAACCAGAGCTCAACGCCCTTTTTTTCAACCGATACCGCAAAAGATTCATTAAAGGTAGTGTCACCTCGAATGTATACAATTTGATGAGCAAGCTCATGAAATAAAATACGAACCAAATGAATATCAGAATAAGAAGAAAAAGTGCTGAGGACTGGGTCATTGAACCACCCAAGCGTCGAAAATGCAGTAACGCCCAAAACAACAGCATCCAAATTCCTTTCTCTTTGCTTTTTAGCAAATGAGATAGCATCACTCTTTGAAAAATATCCTCGGTAATTTACACACCCTGCTATTGGAAAGCACCACTCTTCTGGTGAGAATGAGAATTCTGGGGTAGCCACCACATTCCAAACCACGAAAGGACGATTTAGATCAACAAAATCATTGTAGCTTTGATTTTTTTTTAAACCGAGGTTTGTTTTTGCGAAATCACTGATGGTCCGGACTTTTATCAGTTGTGTTTTAAGTTCCTTCGAGGCTGCACTATCACTTAGAATATCATTGATTTTTTCTGCCTTGGTTGCTATCTCCAGCTGACCATTGATGGCTTGATAGTAGAAGTGAACGGGTTGGCATCCTGCACCTGCAAGTGCCAACCACAATACAGCCGAGAAACTCGAAGTTCTAACAAATCGCAAACAAACGTGCAAATAGATTGCTAAGACCTACTTGGCCGAACCATTTGACAAGAGTGTGGAAGAATATTTTCATCAGCATTAATCTTCACATCAGTGCTCCAGCCATACGTGGTTGAATCTGCAGAATACTTCAATCCTTCCGAAATGTCTCGTAGGGTCGCAACATACAATGGCTGAATCAACTGGTGATCATCTGGGCGCATCCAAACTTCCCCCACACCACCGTCATATCTAAAATCCTCCAAGGCAAAAGCAACATCCTTGGGACTCGCCGAGTTAGCCTTCCTTATCGCGGCCGCAAAAATATCAATAGCATATTTTTGAGGAATGAAACCCCAGTCCTCGTTATATTGCTCAATATAATCTAAATAATAGCCCTCGAGCGGTCGACCTTCAATATTAGCGTGCCACCCTAAAACCGTTTTAACTCGATTAACCCCTTTGTCTCCGATGGCACGAGGTGTACCGATTAAGTATGCATAGTTGGTGTACACCGAAACATCTAACCCTGCCTCACCAACAGCCTTTGCAAACAATCCTAAATCCGATCCCCAATTACCAGTGTAAATCGCATCAGCACCTGATGCCTTAATTTTAGCCACATAAGGCGCGAAATCTTTTATTTTTCCAAGCGGGTGTAACTCATCTCCAACAATCTCAATATCCGGACGTTTTTCTGCCAACATTTCATTTGAAGATTTTTGAACTGAGTGTCCATAAGAATAGTCTTGGTTGAATAGGTAGACTTTTTTAATATCATCCCGTTTTGCTATAGCAGTTGTTATAGCATCCGATTTCATAAACACATGGGCGTCAAATCGAAAATGATAGAAATGGCACTTTTCGTTGGTGAGCGGTGGATCGATCGCTGCCAGGTTTAAGAACATAACTTCATCTCCGGGATTTCGGTCGTTGTGTTTTCTTACAGCATCTGTGAGAGAGTGGGCTACATGTGACCCAGCACCCTGTGCAACATAACGAATTCCTTGACTAATCGCACTTTTTAAAGCTACCAAAGACTCTTGGGGACTAGCCTTATTATCAAAAACCACCATTTCTAGCTTCGCATCTCCGATTATTCCTGCCTCGTTAGCCTCATCTATTGCTCGCTGAATATGCCCTTTAGTTAGAGAGCCTTGTTGAGCGAAGGCACCAGTCATTGGATCGATAAGTCCAATTTTAATTACTGCTGGAATCTTACCGGACGCCTGACCTTCATTGGAACTTTGTTCCCCAGTCTCCGTGCCACAACCCGACAGAAATGCTAAGCCCAGTATCAAGATAATATTTTTAAAAATTCGCATAAACTCCCCCTGATTAGTATAAGGATTACCTGACATTGATACCATGCCAGAAAAAATGTTTGTTGAACACCCTGTTGTCAATAAGCACTCCGGTTGCATCTAACATACACATATCGACTTCTATTTTAAAAAAATTCTCTAACATCTGATGCTAGTACTTGAGGCTCCTCAAATGCTGCAAAATGGCCGCCGCGGGAGGCGATTTTCCAACTCTTGATGTTAGAAAAAAAAATCTCAGCAACCTCTCGTGGCGGACGTAAAATTTCTCTAGGAAACTCAATATAAGCAGTTGGAATATCAATTTTCTTACCCTCTGGAACCGGCCAATCTCCATTATGTCTAGCAAAATATGGCCAAAACGAAGATCCAATTGACCTTGTTATCCAATAAATCATAATACTCGTGATAATTTTATCTTTGCCAAAATACGCGTCTAAATCTCCTTCGCAATGACTCCAAGTATAAAACTTCTCAATTATCCAAGCAGCAAGACCAACCGGCGAATCAGTCAAACCATAGGCCAGTGTTTGCGGCTTCGTGCCTTGGATCCACTGATAGCCAGTTTCAAATTTTAAAAAAACCTCCAGGTGTTCTCTAAATCTATTGATAGCGGGTTTATTTTTGACCTTATACAGATTAGGGTCTCTTCTTACCGGCATGAAGTTTAGATGAATTCCAGTTACCAACTCGGGGTTCCTGTATGCCATTCTCGTCGCTACAAAGGCTCCCCAATCACCCCCTTGGATGCCAAAAGGTGTCAGTCCCAAAACATCTCTCATGAGAATAATCAAAACCTCTGCAATGTCTCCCGCTGAATACCTCTTTGAATCCGCACCAAACGAAAAATTGAAACCGGGTAAAGAGGGGCAGACTACAGTAAATGATTGCTCCGGGTCCCCACCGTATTTAATGGGATCAGTCAGTAATGGTATCAATTCATAAAATTCATAAACCGACCCCGGCCACCCGTGTAACAAAAGAAGAATTTTAGGATTAGGTCCTCTTCCCCTTTCATAAATGAAATGCACACTAGAACCCCCGATCTCGACTTGAAATTGCTTAAACTGATTCAGGGCGGCCTCATTCTCACGCCAGCTATATCCGTCTTGCCAGTACCTAATTATCTCTTCAAGATATGTCTTGTTGGTTCCATATTCCCATGAATTATTTTTGGCTTCGTCCGGAAAGATAGTTCGTTTCAATCTCTCACTCAGATCTTCCAAAATCGAATCAGAGCACCTTACCTTAAAAGGTGCAATCAATTTCTCGTCCAAAGGCGTTGCTCCCGCTCGAACAAATTAAATTCGTGATCCACCATTTCCCTTTGAATCCTCCACCTTATCTGGCTCTAGTGACTCCATAATTTCCTCTATCCGTGAATTCGCTGATTCCCTCTGCGCCTCTGTAAGTCTGCTAGCTAAATCTAGTTTTTCTCTTTTTGCGTCAGAAATAGCCCTCAATTCTTGTTTTGGAAATTTTTTTTCAGCAACCACCGCCCATACATAAGCTTCGACTTGATTTACCTCAACGGTCTCGCCATTTTTGTAAAATCGGCTAATTGCTATCATGGCGAAGGGATCACCAAGAGATGCAGATTTGTTATACCAGGTCATCGCCTCGGTAGAATTCTTCTCCAACCCTAGACCCTTCTCATACATTGTCCCAATGTTGTACATTGCGAGTGCCTCTCCCTGCTCCGCCGCGCTCTGGTACCACGTCATGGCTTGCTGAAAATCCTGCTGAACTCCATCTCCGTTTTCATAGCAATCTCCAACCGAGTTCATTGCCCATGCATCACCTAAAAATGCGGATTGATGCCACCAGCTGAATGCTTGCTCCATATCAAGATCGACACCGTGACCATTGGCGTAGAGTAGTCCTATATTATTCATTGAAACGGTGTAGCCCTGCTTTGCAGCCTCACTCCACCATCTCAAAGCCTCCTCAAAACTTTGCTTATCATCAAAACCCTTGGCCCATAGTAAACCAATATTATTTATGGCTCGGATATCACCTCTTTTTGCCAACTCTGCCAAATTGGAAGGCTCCAACATTCCCTCTCCCGGAATTAGATCTATGTAAGTTTCCTCCTGCTCGACGGCATGGGCGGTTTGAAGGGCCAAAAAAAATAGCGCTACTTTTATAAAGTTCCTCATCTCAAAATTCCTCAACTCGAAATTAAATCTGAAATTATTTCGGATTACTATATTCAATAAATGGGAGCATAACATCCAACAGCTCTTTGGGTGCCTCCTCAGGAATAAAATGGCCACAGCTGATGGACTGCCCCCTAGCATCATTCGATTTCTGCCTCCATGTTTCAGTTACGTCAAATAAACTCATCGTTTTATTCTCCTTTCCCCATATCGCAAGAACCGGGCACTCAATCTTGCTGGTTGAATCGAATTCATCGTGCTTTAAATCTACCGACGCTGCTGCCCGATAATCCTCGAGGGTTGCACGAATTGTTCCGGGTATCCTAAATGTTCTATAGTACTCTTGAAAAACCTCCTCCTCTATAAAGTGATTATGAGCTCCCCATACTCTAAAAACGTGTCTCAAGAATTGTTCGAGATTCCGTGAAATCATTATTTCCGGAAGGTCTGGTGTTTGGAAGAAAAAAAAATGCCAATAAGCCGCGGCTAGTTTGGAGTCTGTGCTCCTAAAAACAGTAAGAGTAGGTACTATATCCATTAATGTAAGAGTTGAAACGCGATCTGGCCAATCTAAAGCAAGCCTGTGACTTACTCTTGCACCTCGATCATGTCCGGCGAGTGCAAAATTTTTAAATCCAAGTTCGGACATTAAATAAACCATATCAGCCGCCATTGTTCTCTTGTCATACCCAGACATCGGTTTTTCAGAATCCCCATATCCTCTCATATCTGGACATATCACAGAAAAATTACTTTTCATAAGCGTGGGAGTGATCTTTCTCCACATCTGTGCGGTTTGAGGGTAACCGTGCAACAGCAACAATGGTTTTCCTCGACCCCCAATCCACGTGTTAATCTTTATACCATTGGCTTTTACCACTTCTCGACGCATACCAGACATGAAGTTATTCATTTGTGATTTTCCACGCTAACTATGGAGAAAGTGCTTCTAAATATTCAGCCAACCTCGCTGTACCCTTATCAAGAATTTCAATAGGCTTAGGATAAGAGAACCTTACGTGAATGTTGGCCTGATAATCACCAAAATCAGCACCCGGTGCTATAGCAACTCCAGTGTTTTCCAAAATATCAACACAAAAATCATAACTGTTATTTGTGAATTTTGAGCAATTGGCATAAATGTAGAATGCTCCATCTGGATCGACCGGGATTGAAAATCCCATACTCCTAAGACGTTTAAGTAAAAAATCCCTTTGTTGCTTATATTTTTTTCTATGACTCTCTGCTATTTCAAAGGTTTCATCTGAAAACGCTCCCATGGCAGCTTTCTGCGCAATATCAGAGTTCGAAATATATAAATTCTGCGCCAGTTTCTCGAGAAGCGGAATCGCGACTTGAGGAGCCACGACCCAGCCCAATCGCCACCCTGTCATACCAAAGTATTTTGAGAAACTGTTGATAACGTAAATATCATCTGTGAACTTGAGTACGGTCTCAAACCCAGATTTAAACGTTATACCTTGGTAGATTTCATCGACGATAAATGCTCCACCCTTCTCCTTTACAACATCGCTCATCTGCCTAAGCTCGTCACCTGCTACTACTGTGCCCGTGGGATTTGAAGGAGAGGCAACGATGGCAGCCACAGTATTTGACGACCAATGTTTTTTTATAAGATCTGCTGTAAGTTGATAACCAGTATCTGGCCCTACCGGAATATTTAAAGCTCGCCCCTCCATTGCACGAACGATATTTCGGTTAGGAGGATATCCTGGATCGGCCATTAATACAGTGCTATCTGGGCGAAGCAATATACCCATCACTAGGACTAAGGCGGCTGAAGACCCGCTAGTGACCGCAATCCGGTTCGGATCCACAGCTATTTTGTACTTTTCACGATACCATTTAGCTATTGCTGACCGCAATTCCGGAGTGCCAAGTGACGGTGTATACTTTATGTTGCTCCCACGCAATGCCTCCATGCCGGCATCAACAATTGGATATGGCGTTGGAAAGTCTGGCTCGCCAACCGCCAAATTAATTATGTCCCGACCAGAGTCCTCCAGAGCCTGTGCTCTAGTGATAAAATCGACAACGACAAATGGACTAATGTCGTGAATTCTATCAGAAAAAGAACTTTTTTTTATCACTCTATCCTCATAAAACATTTCATTGGTGGATTATGTGGTAATCACAATAACGTCTTAAATTTTATTACTATCTTACTTTAATCGGCCAGCTCCCAAAACTATTATTTTATCCGAGGCTGTTGTGACTTGTTGTTTAAAAATTCAGTTATAAGTTATGATTAGGTTAACTCAGTATGTACGGAAAAATAAAAATATAAGGTTTATTGAATGAAAATAGCTGTAATAGGGTCCGGCGGAGTTGGAGGATACTTTGGAGCCAGACTCCAGGAGGGAGGAAACGATGTGCGATTTATTGCGCGAGGTGAACATCTCTCAAAGATGAATCGTGATGGTCTTAAAGTGTTATCTCAACTCGGAAATCTTCACCTCACTGAGGTCAAATGCACCTCAAACCCCCAAGAGATTGGTCAAGTGGATTTAGTTTTAATAGCGGTTAAGCTTTGGTCTACAGATGAGGCAATTGCAATTATCGAACCACTTCTAGGCCCTAACACCGTCATCATCTCGTTGCAAAATGGTGTTATTGCAATTGACACTTTACTAGCTAGATTTCAGAAAAAATTTGTCGCAGGTGGTGTTTCCCAGATCGCGGCATTGATAGAGTCGCCAGGAGTAATCCGACACAACGGAGAAATGGCGGCCCTTATTTTTGGCGAGTTGGATGGAAAAGAAAGTAGCAGGCTCAGAGATTTTCTTAAAATATGTCAGCACTCCAATATCAACGCCCAACTCAGTGATGACATTCAAACAGCGATTTGGGAGAAATTTGTTTTATTAGTAACTATGTCTTCGATTACTGCTCTTACCCGGCTTCCAATAGGTCCAAACCGGAATGATCCAGACACTCGTGAATTAATGATAGGAATTATGAAAGAGGTGATTGCTGTCGCGAAAAAAAAAGGAGCAAAATTTCCACCAGATATTCTAAATCGGCAAGTTGCTAAAATCGATAGCCTTCCAGAGAGCATGGTAGCCTCAATGTGTGGCGACCTTCGAAGACATCATAAGCTTGAGTTGCCTTGGTTTGCTGGTGCAGTGGCACAATTAGGCAAGGAATTAAAAATACCCACGCCGAATAACAACTTTGTTTATTCAGCTTTAAAATTACATAAAGATGGAAAACACCCTATGTTACAGGTTTAATTATAGTGAATAACATCAAGTTAAAAAAAGTAATTGCCCGACCCGTTTTGGTCCCTTTTAGGATTTCTCCGGCCACCGCAAGTGCAAAAATAGAGGATGCTGCAATTGTTCTCATAGACGTTGAGACCACGGGAGCAATCACCGGAAGTTCTTATCTTTTTGTGTACTCTAGGCAAATGCTGGAACCAACAGTGACATGCTTGAATGGCATAAATGATTTAATAACTGGGAAAAAGTTAGCACCTATGGATATTGAAATATATCTAAAGAAAAAATTCCGAATCAACAACACTGGCGGCATCTTGGGGCAAGCGATGTCGGGTATAGATATGGCATGTTGGGATGCGCATTCAAAGGCACTAGGTATGCCGCTGTGTGCGGTACTAGGAGCAGAGCCTAAACCAATTAAGTCATACAATAGTTGCGGGTTATGGATTCAAGAACCAGAAAAAGTGGCTAAAGAGGCCAATAGTTTGGTGGCAGAGGCTGATTTCAATGCCATTAAAGCCCGTTTAGGCAGAACCGAATTTAAGGAAGATTTATTAACTATTCGCAACATTAAAGATGCGGTTGGAGACAAAATCAAAATCATGTGTGATTTTAACCAAAGCCAAAATAGGAACGAGGGTCTACGGAAATGTAGATTATTAGATGCCGAAAACCTATATTGGATTGAGGAGCCAATCAGGCATGATGACTACGAAGGATGTGGCAAAATCAACTCTGAGATAGACACTCCTCTCCAGATCGGAGAAAATCTAATCAATACCTATGAGATGCAGAAAGCGATAGACTGTATGGCTGGGGATTACTACATGCCTGATGTACAAAGAATCGGTGGGGTTTCAGGTTGGTTGAGGGCTGCCACTTTGGCCGAAGTTAACGACATAGATTTATCTAGTCATCTTTTTCCTGAAATTAGTTACCATCTCTTGTGTGCATCTCCAACTGCTCATTGGTTGGAGTATATGGACTGGGCTAATCCGATTTTGGAAGAGCCACTCAAAATTGAGAATGGATACGCTGCACCCCCCGAAGTACCCGGAATAAATATAGCCTGGAATGAAAGGGCTGTTAAAAAATACTTAGCAAAATGACCTAAAATATGATAACGAGGTGAAAAATGTCTGTTGCCCCAGCAAATATCACGACTGCTATTGATGAATTAAAGACGCTGATCGGAGATAGATTATCAACAAATTTATCGGTTCGAGACACCCACAGTCGGGATGAGTCTTGGCATCATCCGCATAAACCGGATGCAGTTGTTTTTCCAATTAATACCGAGGAAGTATCAAAAATAGTTCAAATTTGTGCTAGGCACAAAACTCCGATAGTTGCCTACGGCACGGGAACATCATTGGAAGGAAATGTAATACCACATCACGGTGGAGTCGTAGTTGATCTAGAAAATTTCAACCAAATTGTCAGGGTTAATGCCTCTGATTTAGACTGTACTGTTCAGGCAAGGGTTACGCGAAAACAGCTTAACGAGCACATTAGAGATCAGGGCATCTTTTTCCCTATTGATCCAGGTGCTGACGCCTCACTCGGTGGAATGGCTGCCACTAGAGCATCGGGGACAAATGCTGTCAGGTATGGAACCATGAGAGAAAATGTTCTTGGACTTACTGTAGTGTTAGCCGACGGCCGAATTATTAAAACGTCGCGCAGAGCGAGAAAATCGGCTGCTGGGTACGATCTAACTAGGCTATTTGTTGGATCAGAGGGAACATTGGGAATTATTACCGATGTAACCCTTCGACTTTTTGGGATTCCGGAAGCCATGGCTTCAGCGGTCTGCTCTTTTGATAGCATTAAGGGAGCAGTTGACACTGTGATCGAAACTATACAGGTCGGGGTTCCGGTTTCAAGAATCGAGCTCCTTGACAAAGTTCAAATGGATGCTGTAAATAAGTACTCCGATTTGGACTATCCCGTGAAAGACACTCTCTTCCTTGAGTTTCATGGCAGTGAGAGCGGAGTTAAAGAGCAGGCTGAGCTGGTTCAAAGCTTAGCATCTGAAAAAACTGGAGGCGAGTTCAAATGGACTACAAAAGCTGAGGAAAGAAATAAACTTTGGGCTGCGAGACACGACGTCACTTACGCTTCCAAGGCAATACGTCCGGGATGTGAGCTTTGGGCCACAGATGTCTGTGTTCCCATATCTAATTTAGCCAAATGCATTATGGAAACGAAAGAAGATTTAGAAGACAGTTTTTTAATCGCCCCACTGGTCGGCCATGTGGGAGATGGAAACTTTCACTTGGGATTCGTTATCGATCGAGAGAATAAAGATGAAATTAAGGAGGCCGAACGAATAAACGAAAGGCTTATCAATCGGGCCCTGACGATGGACGGAACTTGCACAGGGGAGCATGGTGTTGGACTTGGAAAAATGAAATTTTTGACAGCGGAGCATGGAGAATCAGTTAGCGTGATGCGGGAGATAAAAAAGACTCTCGATCCATTGAATATCATGAATCCGGGAAAGATTTTTAGCGTATAAATTACATTCTACGAAAGTTCTGTGCAGAATTCTTCGGTTAACTTTATAACAACGTCAGCATTATCATAATGAGGGGCGTGGCCAGAATTTAGAATAAACGAACTTCTTACAGGGGCTACAATAGTTTTTTCCAGTCTCTTTATTTGGTCTTCCGAACCATAATTATCATCTTCTCCTTGCAGGAGAAGAACCGGCTTTGTAATGCTTCTCATGAGACTAACCACATCCCAGTTTCGGAAGCTTGGATTCAACCAAAGTTTACTCCATCTATCAAAAACCATGTCTGGTTTTTCGTGGTACTTACTTAACTTTCGGCGAAGATTGCCAACATCATATTGAGCACAGGTTTCAAGTATTCCTGCTATTGTTATATTCTCCACGAAAGTGTGAGGCGCCACAGCAATTAAACCTCGCAAATTATTACGATGCAGAGCAGCGTAAATCAACCCGATAGTTGCTCCATCACTATGACCAAAAATAATGGGCTTGTTGATACATAATTTGCATATAATTTTTTTGAGAACCTCAGACGCCTCTTCAAGGTGATAATTGTCACTAAAAAATTCATCTCTTTCCTCAGATTTTCCGTAACCATGTCTGGAGTAAATTAACCCATAACAATCAAGTTTTTTAACAAGACGAACCGGAAAATTTTTCCACATTGCGCATGATCCGAGTCCCTCATGTAAAAATATAACTACTGGCTTGGTAGCTTTTTTAGGTTGAGGCGGGTCAGGTTTATTTATCCACTCGAACTCTACTAACTTGCCACTTATTTCAATAAACCCCATACGATTATCTTCGAGTGATCATCCTAAATAAAAGATTACCGAGCCTCACTCGCTGTTGATAAAGAGCTATTTCCACCCTGATTACCAACATTTGGGACTTGTCTAACAATCAGAGAATAGAAGACAGGTATTATAAACAAAGTCAGGAGAGTTCCTAAAGCCATACCCCCAACAATCACCCAACCTATAGCCTGTCTGGCCTCGGCACCCGCATCAACTGACAAAGCTAGTGGCAAGGCTCCCAGCACTGTTGCAAATGTTGTCATAAGAATTGGTCTCAGTCGCAGAGAACAGGCCTCAACTATGGCTTGGTACTTGGGTAAACCTCTTCTCCTTAGTTGATTTGCGAACTCGACAATTAGTATTCCATGTTTAGTAATTAAACCTACCAACATCACCAACCCTATCCGAGTATAAACATTCAAACTGCCGCCACCTCCCATTTTTGAATTGATGTACATAGCCAAGAGAGCTCCGGTGAAGGCCAAAGGAACCGTCAGCATTATAACAAACGGCCCTACGAAACTCTCAAACTGTGCGGCTAATACTAAATATATGAACACGAGGGCTAAAACCAGTGTGATATACATATCCATACCGGTTTCTCGAAACTCTCTGGACTGGCCATTTAGATCAGTTATTATTCCCGGTGGCAATACCTCTTCCGAAACGGCATCCAGCTTATCTAAAACATCTCCAAGACTGAAGCCGGGACTTACATTGCCGGTTATGGTAGCCGCTCTGAATTTATTAAAATGATTTAGCTCCTTAGGAGCAACAGCCTCCTCTAAACTTACAATATTAGAAAGCTGAACTAAATCACCATTGCCGCTTCGGACATAGATTGAGGTTAAATCGGTTGGTTGTCTTCGGTCTCCGTCTTCCATTTGCACAACTACATCGTATTGTTTCCCCTCCCTCTTGTATCTCGTAACATTACGTCCCCCAAGAAGAATTTCTAATGTGTTACCAATATTCTCCATTGATACACCAAGAGTAGCAGCCTTATCTCGATCAACATTTACCTTTAATTGGGGTTTGTTTAATTTCAAATCAGTGTCAAGGCCATTGATTCCGGGATATTGAGCCATTTTACCTAAAATACTATTGACATGATTTTGCAACTCAGAATAACTGGTTCCATAGATTACATACTCCACTTGCTTGGAGAGAAAACTTGCACCTAAAGAGGGGGGATTAACAGAGAAACTAATTACTCCAGGTAAACCCCCAAATAGTTTTGGAGTCAACTCCTTAGTAATTTCCATTTGTTTTCTCGTACGCTTACTCCAGTGTTTAAGAACCGCAAAACCTATTGCGAAATTCACGGGATTAGGTCTATCTAGTCCGGGTGCGACAACTTCAAAAAGCGTATCAACCTCCGGAATCTGATTTATCATTTGACCAATAGTTTTCATGTATCGATCAGTGTACTGCATCGTTGATCCCTCCGGAGCCACCGCAAATGCCATGAATACACCGCGATCCTCGACGGGCGAAAGCTCAGATTTAAGCTCAAGGAAAAGCCATGTCATACCGGCGAAAATTAAGAAAAACATCAAAACTATCAATCCACTCACTTTTAAAGCCCCTTTTAGAGCCGATCGATATGACCTATTCAACCAAAGAAAAAAATTCTCACTTTTTCGATAAAATGAGCTTCTGTTGCCATCCTCTTTGAGCAATCTTGAGCACATCATTGGCGTCAGGGTTAATGCTACAAAGCCCGAGACTAAAACAGCGGCGGCAACAGTCAAAGCAAACTCAATAAATAATTGTCCAACCCGACCACTCATAAATACAAGTGGAGCAAAAACGGCAACTAAAGTTATAGTCATGGCCATCACGGCAAAACCTATCTCTCTGGAGCCGGCCAAAGCCGCTTGGAATGGATTTTCTCCTCCTTCAATCTGGCGATGAATATTTTCCAACATAACTATTGCATCATCTACAACCAGACCGACCGCCAAAACAATACCAAGGAGAGTAAGTACATTAACTGAAAATCCCATTGAATATAAAAATATAAAGGATCCGATTAAAGATACTGGAATGGTGACTGCGGGGATGAAAGAGGCTCTGATGTTTCTCAGGAAAACGAATATTACCAACATAACCAAAACAAGCGCCTCCAACAAGACCTTAAAAACCGCAATTATGGAGGCATCAATAAACTCAGAATTATCTACTACTACGTATGCACTCATACCATCTGGCAATCCCTCAACCAACTTTGGTACTAACTCTCTCACACCCTTAGCTATCTCAAGGGTATTTCCGGTAGACTGCTTTACAACGCCAAGCCCAATTGCCTCATCTCCTCTGACCCTGACTATTTTTCTGTTCTCAAAGGGTCCGGGTACGGCATATCCAACGTCTCTCAGTCTTATCGGGTACCCTTCTGCCTCTTTTATTATCATGTTATTGAACGCCTCTGGACTGCCTAAATCAGTCTGAGCTAAAACAGTGAGTTCTCTTTGTGAACTTTCGATTCGCCCACCCGGGGAGTCTAAATTTTGCTGGTAAAGGGCCCTTTCGATATCCTGAGCACTTAATCCAAATCCAGCTAATCGTTCACGATCCAACCAGATTCTCATAGCATATTTCCTCTCTCCTCCGATGATCACAGTGGCAACACCGGGTACCGTCTTAATCGGGTCAACAAGATATCTATCGCAATAATCTGACAATTCCATTGGAGTGTGCCTATCGCTGGTAACAGCAATCCACATTACCGGCCAGGCATCAGCCTCTATTTTTCTGACAACTGGATCGTCAGCCTGTTGGGGTAGCAAAACCTTAACCCGTGAAACTCTGTCCCTAACGTCATTAGCGGCCGAATCTACATCCCTCTTTATGTTAAAGGTAACGGTAATTTTGCTAACTTCCTCTCGACTTTGTGACTTTATGGTTTTTATACCCTCAATTCCGGATAAAGCATCCTCTATGGGAGTTGTAATGACGCTCTCAACGATCTCAGCGGTCGCTCCCTTGTAAACTGTTCTCACCGACACCGTGGGCGGATCTATCTTAGGATATTCCCGGACAGAAAGTCGATCAAAACAAATTAGTCCAAGCAGAATAATCAGAAGACTCATTACAGTAGCCAAAACAGGTCTATTGATAGAGATCTCAGACAAAATCATTATGGTCTCTCCACCATCGAAATGTTTTTTGTAGCTTTTGAATTAGGGATATTTTTCAAGGTGATTCCTCTAGATTATTTTTACGTTTACAACACCGATACTGGCGCACCGTCTCTCAATTTTATTTGCCCCTCAGTAACTACAAAATCACCGGGCTCTAACCCGCGACTTATTTCAACGCTACCCGGTTTCCTTTTTCCAACCTGCACCTCTGTGAGATTTACCATCCCGTCAACTATCTTGTATACGTAGTTTTTGGTTCCCTGAGGCCACAGGGCCTCCTCCGGAATAGATATTGCGTCAGTCCTCACATCTAGAGTCAGAGATACCCTCGCAAACATACCGGGCTTTAACTTCTGTTGCTTGTTGGATATTCTAGCTCTCATAAGAACCGTTCTTGTTGACTCATCAATGCCCGGTTGTATGGCATAAACTTTCCCCTTAAAAACCTTGTTTGGATAAGCGTCCAATTTGAGTGAGACTACAGGCTTACCGGTGAGCTTGGAAAGGTATACCTCTGGAACCCGGAAATCGACCTTTATGGATGATATATTTTCTAACTTGACTATATCAGATCCTGCCCTTAGGTAAGCTCCGGGACTGATCTCACGAAGTCCGACTACTCCAGAGAATGGCGCGTTAATGACAGTCTTTTTAAGTATCGAATTAGCCTCCTCGACTTTCGCAGCTAGTTTTTCCACCGCACCCTGCTGTGTATCAAGCGCCTCTTTGCTTATAAATTTTTTTTCGAAAAGCTCTTGCAGTCTTTCAAAGCGCTGTTGCTCTGTTCGAAGATCTGCCTTAACGGCATTGAGCTGGGCTGAATACTGGGAACTATCTATAGTTACCAACTTACCACCTGACCTAACGGCTTGCCCTTCCTCAAAATGTAGATCCATAATTCGACCATCTATCTCTGGTCTGATAATTACCGACTCCTCGGCAAGAAGTGTCCCTACTGCTGACACTGTATCTACAACGCGTCCAACAATCACTTCTTGAGCTTTTACGGGAAGACCTCTAGCTTGTGTCTTATTTCCCTCCTGCCGTGCCGGTTTTTGTTTTGCATCCCCTGCTGGTTCTTCGTCTGTAGTTGAGCCACACCCTGCATACAATAATCCGATTAATAGCAAAGAAAATATGAGACCTAAACTTTTCATTTTATTTCTCGTCTGCTCCCTCTTTTAACTTATGGTTAATATGCCCAATAGTTTACACAATACTGATAGCCAAATCCTTAATCTATTTTTCTAAGATGACAGTGCCTAATAGCCTCCACTTAAAAAGCATAAACTCGCCCCACATTAATCTTGGGGACTAACCCTTTCAACTACGGCTCCCAGCTTGTTAAGGGCATCTAAATACGCCTTAGCAGATGCCACTAAAATATCAGTGTCTGCACCTTGACCGTTTACAACTCGGCCAGATTTTGATAGACGAACACCCACTTCACCTTGAGAATCTGTTCCCCGCGTTATAGCATTTACCGTGTATAACTGTAGATCAGCTCCAGTTGCTAAAATTTCCTCTATGGCTTTGAAAGTTGCATCAATAGGGCCGCTGCCGGAGGCTTCCGCTGTTTTTTCCTCACCCTCATTGCTGAGAACTAATTTAGCGATCGGAACTTCACCCGTCTCGGACTCAACCCGCATCGATAAAAGTTTAAATTTTTCTCTGGTCTCCTCCTTAACCTGGTCGGTGGCTAGCATCATCAAATCCTCGTCAAAAATCTCATGCTTTTTATCCGCCAAGTCTTTAAAATTTCGAAAGATGCTGTTTAATTCTTCCTCAGACTTTATCTCTATCCCTAAATCTTTAAGCCTATGCCGAAAGGCTGTTCTGCCTGAGTGTTTTCCCAAAACCAGTTGATTTGTAGACCAACCTACATCCTGGGCTTTCATTATTTCATATGTTTCACGATTTTTTATCACCCCATCCTGATGAATTCCTGACTCATGTGCGAATGCATTAGCACCAACGATCGCTTTGTTAGGTTGTACCGGAAATCCCGTAATAGCGGATACCATTTTCGAAGCTGGAACGATTTGAGTTGCGTCTATACCTGTGTCACAGGGAAAGTAATCTTGCCTAGTCCTAACAGCCATCACAATTTCCTCTAAAGAGGCATTACCAGCTCTTTCCCCTAGTCCATTTACGGTGCATTCAATCTGCCTCGCTCCTGCCATTACCGATGCCAGTGAGTTCGCGACCGCAAATCCCAGATCGTTATGGCAGTGTACAGACCAAACGGCTTTATCCGAGTTAGGGATTTTCTCTCTAAGATTTTTTATCAGATCTGCGAACTGTTCAGGAACGGTGTATCCAACTGTATCCGGGATATTGATCGTTTGGGCTCCAGCATCAATTACCTTTTCTAAAATTCGGCACAAATATTCTATTTCCGAGCGACCCGCATCCTCTGGAGAAAATTCCACATCCTCACATAGGGTTCTAGCAAGCTTAACAGATGAGATTGCTTGATCAATAACCTGCTGTGGTTCCATCCTCAGTTTTTGAGTCATATGAATGGGAGATGTAGCTATAAAAGTATGTACACGGGGAGCACTAGCCATTTTCACCGCCTCAGCTGCTCTTTTTATATCTCTATCATTGGCCCTGGCCAACCCACATACAGTGCTATCTTTGATTTTGTCAGCAACAGCTTTCACCGACTCGAAATCGCCGTTACTTGCAGCTGGAAATCCTGCCTCAATTACGTCGACCTTCATACGCTCAAGTTGTTGTGCAATTTGTAACTTCTCAGAGCAAGTCATCGAAGCTCCCGGACTTTGCTCTCCATCTCGAAGTGTTGTGTCGAAAATAATTAATCGGTCATTCATTAGTACCACCCTCGCCGCAATCAATATCGATATCTTGTTTCCCCTTCTTTTGTCTACAACCCTCTAAAGAGCTTCGACGCCATGACATTGATCTATTTTTTGCACCAAAGGCGCAGCTATCCCATTCCGGATATGGTGACGAGACAAAGCCCGTAACTAAAAGATAAACAATGGCAGATCATCTTATTGATAGTAGAACTTTTTCTTCGCTCCCGCAAGTCGTTGACCCTCTGAAATAGGCATTGGGATTTTAACTTTTACGTTTTTCTACTAATCTGTTGCCACAAAAGTGAATATATCCGGACAGCGAGTAGAGACCAAAAAATACAAAAAAAACCTCTGGGAGGTTCTCTGTAATCTGGAAGGTTAAAATGATAACAAAGATAATTAATACAACCACCCAAAAAGGAACAGCTTTTCTGATATTGATACCTTTGCCGTTGTAGAAAGGTATGTTACTAACCATTGACCCACCAGCAAAAAGGGCAATACCCCAAACAATCCAATCTAAATTGAAGATAAAGAAATCATATGCCTCAACCGTCCAAACAAAACCTGCCAGTAATCCGGCGGCAGCAGGACTAGGTAAACCTCGAAAAAAATTTTTTTCCTCGCCAGTATTTATTGGGGTGGTATTAAATCTTGCTAACCTTAAAGCAGCACATCCGCAGTAAGCGAAAGCCGCAAACCAGCCAAATTTCCCCATTCCTTTTAAGCTCCACTCATAAATAATAAGTGCTGGAGCAGCTCCAAAAGCAACCATATCGGATAAAGAGTCGTACTCGGCTCCAAAATCAGATTCCGTGCGAGTTATTCTTGCTACCCTGCCATCTAAAACATCAAACATAAGCGCAACAAATATAGCGATAGCTGCTAAATCGAAATTCATATTCATTGCCTGTACAATGGCATAGAAACCTGAAAATAAACCACACGTTGTTATCAGGTTAGGAAGCCAATATATCCGAGATTTCTTTTGTGCCGTTTTTGAGGATATTGCTTTCATCAGTTTGGCGAAGTTCCTAAATCTGGATTCATAACGGCAACTATAGTTTCTCCTGCTGATACCTTGTCTCCAATCGCTACAGAAGGAGCTGCTGTTGGCGGAAGATAAAGATCCACTCTGGAACCAAAACGAATAAATCCGTAACGTTGTCCCTGATCTAACCTATCACCCTGGCGGGCGTAACACAGTATTCGTCGTGCGATAAGACCCGCTATTTGAACACAATAGACCAGTTTCCCGCTATCGGTCTCGATTATGAGCACATTTTTCTCGTTATCATCGGAGGCTTTATCGAGTGAGGCATTGAGAAACCCTCCCGCCCGGTAAATTACTTCCCTGACTAGGCCATCAACAGGACTTCGGTTAGAGTGTATATTAAAAACGTTCATAAACACACTAATCTTTAGTGCGTCCGTTTTATTATCCGGTGCTAAAGATTTACTTACCGAGACAATTCGTCCATCGGCTGGGGACACCACACCCCCATCATTATGTGGTATTTTTTTTGCAGGATCACGAAAAAATTGCAAAAAAAATAAAAATATAATCCAAAAAAAACAAGAAGACCACCCAACAGTAAAAGTAGCCAAAACAGCCACTGATCCCGCTAACAATATATGAATCCAGCCCTCTTTAGCAATTGGAGGATGACGTTGATCACTCATTTCAATAAAAGTAGTCTATACGTGTGGCAACGATTTTAAGACCTAGTTCTTTTCTTTGTCGACAAGTTGGTTTTCCTTGATCCATGGCATCATAGCCCTTAGTTTTTCCCCTACTATCTCAATCTTGTGCTCACGTCCTATTCTCCTCATAGCTCCCAGTTTGGTCGCTCCCGTCTTATTCTCAAGCAAAAACTCTTGGGCGTAAGCACCTGTCTGGATCTCTTTTAAAATCCTCCTCATCTCGGCTCTGGTCTCATCAGTTACCAGTCTGGGGCCACGGGTGTGATCTCCGTATTCTGCATTGTTGGAAATTGAGTACCTCATGTTTGCGATACCTCCTTCGTAGATGAGATCAACTATAAGCTTAAGCTCATGCAGACATTCGAAGTATGCCATTTCGGGAGCGTATCCCGCCTCAACCAAAGTATCAAATCCAGCCTTTATAAGTGCTGTTGTACCTCCGCACAAAACGACCTGTTCACCAAAAAGGTCTGTCTCCGTTTCCTCGCGAAAATTAGTTTCAATCACTCCTGCCTTTCCTCCGCCGATCGCAGCGGCGTAGGAAAGCGCAACATCGCGCGCTAAGGATGACTTGTCTTGGTGAATAGCTATCAGCATTGGCACACCTCCCCCGTCAACAAAAGTTGACCTCACGGTGTGGCCCGGAGCTTTAGGCGCCACCATAACCA
>MDTD01188829.1_pt1 | contig 35167 bp, 34 predicted proteins | sample 811221 | NCBI WGS metagenome assembly MDTD01 (sample SAMN05326646, study PRJNA326480) | marine metagenome | isolation source: seawater | place: Pacific Ocean: South West | collected 2011
AGCTTTGCCGTGGAATCAGTGGCAGCTTTCGCGTGGAATGGGTGGCAGGCTTCGTCTGGAATCAGTGGCAACCTTGGTCTGGAATACGCACGCATCGTTTCAAGGCCCCGACGCCGGTGTCGAAGCAGGTTATTTTTCCGGCGGAACGTAGCCCTCGGCCTTGTCGAAAGGCTCGTTGTTGAAGAAGCGTTCCATCTGCGCCTGGAGGTATTTCCGGTTGTTCGGGTCCATCAGGTTCAGGTGTTTTTCGTTGATCAGCATGGTCTGCTGGGCCTGCCACTCTTCCCAGGCTTGTTTCGAGACGTTCTCGTAGATGTCCTGGCCCTTGGGGCCGGGCATTGGGGGGAAGTCCAGGCCTTCCATCTCTTTCTGGTATTTGCGACAGAATACGGTGCGGCTCATCTCGGCTCCTGTATCGATTGGCAACCAGCCGGGATCATACCAGATCGACCCCGGCGATGGGGGGCGGCTAGAGCAGGGCGGCCTGTTCGGGTTCGGTGAGCAGGCCGCGGATCGGAGCCGGCAGCCCCAGGGTGAGGGCTTCGTCCCGGTACAGCCAGCGGAACCTGGCCGGCTCGGCGATGGGGGGCTGGGCGAGCACGGTCAGGCGGGCCGGCTGTATGTGCAGGTGGTAGTGGCTAAAGGTATGGCGGAAGGCACCGATCAGTGTGGCCTCGGAGCACGCCAGCCCCAGCTCGCTCAGGCAGGCGTGGGGCAGCTCTTCGGCGGTGTAGGCCGGGTCCAGCTCGGGCAGGCTCCAGAGTCCGCCCCAGATGCCGGTAGGGGGGCGGCGCTCCAGCAGGATGCGGCCGTCCCGGTCTTCCAGGATCACCATCCAGGTGCTCTTTTCCGGTTTGGCCTTTTTCGGACGGGGCTCCGGGAAACGGCCGGTTGCGCCCCGGGCCCGCGCTTCGCACCCGCTGCGCACCGGGCAGGCATCGCAGCGGGGGGCGCTCCGGGTACAGATCAGGGCGCCGAGGTCCATGATGGCCTGGGTGTAGTCCCGCACCCGCTGTTCCGGGGTGTGGGTTTCCGCCAACGTCCACAGGCGGTTGAGCACGCGGGTCTGGCCCGGCCAGCCGGGAACGGCATGGTAACGGGCAAGCACCCGTTTGACGTTGCCGTCGAGGATGGCGGCTCGCCGGCCGTAGGCCTGGGCCACGATGGCGGCGGCGGTGGAGCGGCCAATACCGGCCAGGGTCTCCAGGGTCTCCGGATCCTCGGGGAAACGACCGCCGAACTGTTCCACGACTTGGCGCGCGGCCTTGTGCAGGTGACGGGCCCGGGCGTAATAGCCCAGCCCGGACCAGTGGCTGAGCACGTCGTCCACCGGGGCCCGGGCTAGGGTTTCCACGTCCGGGAACCGGGCCATGAAGGTTTCGTAGTAGGGGATGACGGTGGCCACCTGGGTCTGTTGGAGCATGATTTCCGAGACCCAGACGCGGTAGGCGGTGCGGTCGTGGTGCCACGGCAGGTCGTGCCTGCCGTGTTGGTCGTACCAGGTGAGCAGTTGCTCGGCGAAACGGTCGGTCATTATTGGAACAGGCCCTTGAGTTTATCTCCCAGTGTGTCTTCAAGCTTTTCTTTGACTTTGTCCTCGGCCTTGCTCCTGGCTTTTTCCAGTTCCTTCTTCGCTTTGGCCTTGGCGGCGTTCGCGGCGATGGTCTTCAGGGTGTCGCGGAAACGGGAGCCGTCGAAGGAGCACAGACCGGCTGGGTCCTCGGTGAAGTTGCCCCGGCATTCCACGGGAATCACCACGTTTTCAACGTATTCGGTGACCCGGCAGGCCGGGTCCCGGTGCACCTCGCCAACGATGCGCAGGCCGGCCTCGTAATCCAGGTGGCTGCGTGCCAGGTCGACGGTACCCTGGCCTTCCAGCTTCATGCCGGCCAGGGAGGCGACCAGTTGGGTGTTGTTCAGGGTATTGCCCTTGATGACGAGGGTGCCGTTCATGTCGTTGAACGGCGTGGTGCTGCCCCAGTCGGTGGTGGTCAGTGATTCCTGGTTGACCAGGGCGATGCCCTGGCAGGCCATGTGGGTCAGGTTCATGCGCCGGAACTCGCCCTGGGCAAGATTGAAACGTACCTGACCGTCGGCGTTTTCCCGCAAGGTGGACAGGCGGTTGCCCCGGCTGTTGAGCTTGAGCTCCAGGTTGGCGCCGCCGGCGAGCAGGTCCATGTCGGCGAGATCCTGCAAAAGCGGCAGGGCCTGAACGTCGGTCACGCTGGAGGCGAGGTTCCAACTTGGGGTGTCGCTGCGAGCATCGAGCGTAGCGTTGGCCGTGAATCCGCCCTGATAAAGCTTGCCTCCGAACTCATCCAGTTTCAGCACGCCGTTGCGGGCAAGGAGGCTGGCCTTGAGGTCGTCGATGGTCAGATGGCTGACCACCAGTTGGCTCAGGCCGAAGTCGATGTCCAGCCGCAGCGAGCGCAAGGTCTCAAGCGGCAGCAGCTCGGCGTCCTCCGGTGCTGAGCGGGCCGTGGCGGTGGCCTCGGTGTTTGGGGTGTCGTCGGTCGCCGTGGGTTCCGGTGGCAGGTAGCGGTCGGCGTCAAGCCGGTCACCCTGCAGGCGGAAGACGAGCGCGCCGTCGGCGAGAGTGTAGCGGCCGCCGCCCTGGAAGCGGGTGTCGTCCAGCCTCAGGGTCAGGTTGTCCAAGGCCACCTTGCCCGCTGCGCCGCCGATGTCGGTGGACAGGGCAAGGGCGTTCAGGACATCGTTGTCCCGGGTGTCGATCGGAGCCTGGCCCAGTGCTGAGAGCAGGTTCTTCAGGGAGAATTCCTGAATTGCCAGCGAGCCGTTCAGGGCGGCGTTGTCGCCGAAGCCCTGGATGTTCAGGTCGGTGGTCAGGGTCAGGTCGGCAAGGCTGGCCTTGAGGTTGGACAGACGGGCGGTTTCCGCCGCCAGGTTAACCTGCGTGGCGCCGCTGAGCTCGGCACGGACGGTTTTCCCCGCGAACGGCTCTCCCGTCAGGTCGAAGGTGGCCTGCAGCTGCGAGGCGGTGAAGTCGTTCAGTGCCTCGTTGACAGCGAGTCGGGCATCGATGTGACCCTCCACCGTCAGGTCGGGGTTGGTCGTGCTTACCTGGAACTGGATGGCCAGCGGGAATTCGGAGCCCAGGGTGATGTCACTGGCGGTGAGCGAGAAGCCGTCCAGCGTGACCGACTGGCCAGCCGCCGGGTCCCGGTAGTGGACCCGGGCATCGCGGATTTCCACGTTTTCCACGTTGAAGTCGAGCGGCCGGCGCTCGCCGGTTTCCTCGACCGGAGTGTCGGTTCCGGCGGTGGTCTCGGTGGCAGCGGCCGGGGCGCCGCTCTCCGGCTTCATGATCCGGGTCCAGTTACCCTCACCCTGGGCGTTCACCTCCAGGTTGGCTTCCAGGCCGTCGAGCACGAAGGTGTGGACCCGGGGGGACAGGGTGATCAGGGACCACAAGTCAACCTGCGCGACCAGCTGGCGTAGCGCCACGAAACGCTGACCTTCGAGGGTGGCGTTGACGTCGTTCAGTTCCAGGCCGAGCGGCAGCAGGGACCAGCCAATGTCGCCCTCGAGCTGGAGATCCAGGCGGGTTTGCCGCTCAACGGCCTGCTCGATCTGGGGCTTGTAGTCGTTGGGGTCGATCACCGCCATGGCGATGGCCACAGCCAGCACGGCGAGCATGACAATGGCGACGATGGCGATCAAAAGGTAGCGCACAGCTTTCATGGTCAAGGCGTCCTTTTCCGGTGAACTTGGGGGGCCAGGTGCCTACCCGGGCGGATAACGGCAAGGATAACGCAGGGTTAACAAATTAACAGTGCGGGAATATGACAATGCGGTAGTGTTGGTACAGAATATGGAGTCTGATTTTACTGAGCGGCGCGGTTCCGGCTGCCGGGAACATGCGTCTATAAGGACAAGAAGGAGTAGGCTGTGGCGATCACTGTGTCGATCGAGTTGAACCGGGATATTGAACTGCCCGCGGGGTATGACGAAGTCTTTGAGCTGCTGGCCGATGTGCCGCGTTCCGCCAGCCACTTTCCGAAAGTGGACAAGCTGACGGATTTGGGTGACAACTGCTACCGCTGGGAAATGGAGAAGGTGGGCGTGGACAAGCACGCGATTCAGTCCGTGTACGCCTGTCGCTATGTCGCGAACAAGGACGCCGGCCGGATCACCTGGGAGCCGATTCCCGGCGAGGGCAACGGTGTGGTGCGGGGTTCCTGGACCCTCACGGCCAAGGGCGATGCGGTGACCGCCGTCCGGTTCCAGACCAGCGCGGAACTGACGGTACCGCTGCCCAGCCTGCTCAAGCTGGCCATCAGTCCGGTCATCAAGCACGAGTTCAACAGCCTCGTGGATACCTACATGAGCAACCTCAAGAAGGCGTTCTGACGCTATTGCTCCGATAGTGACCGTTGCGGGACTCCGCTGTCCAGAATCGGTATAATCCGCACTCAAAGAGTCGACGGCAGTCCCGCCGGTTACTGATAACGGAGTCTCCATGGCCGAACGCAAGGCTCGGGTAGAGCGCAACACCCTTGAAACCCAGATCACGGTTGAGATCAACCTCGATGGCACCGGCAAGGCCAGTTTCGATACCGGTGTCCCTTTCCTGGAACACATGATGGACCAGATTGCCCGTCACGGGCTGGTCGACCTGAACATCGTGGCCAAGGGCGACCTGCATATCGACGACCACCACACCGTGGAGGACATCGGTATTACCCTCGGTCAGGCGTTCAAACAGGCACTGGGCGACAAGAAAGGCATTCGTCGCTACGGCCATGCCTATGTGCCGCTGGATGAGGCCCTGTCGCGGGTGGTGATCGACCTGTCCGGCCGCCCCGGGCTGTCCATGGATGTGCCCTATACCCGCGCGTCCGTGGGGGGCTTCGACGTGGACCTGTTCGAGGAGTTCTTCCACGGTTTCGTCAATCATTCCATGGTGACCCTGCACATCGATAACCTGAAGGGCAAAAACACCCACCACCAGATCGAGACGGTGTTCAAGGCCTTTGGCCGTGCCCTGCGCATGGCCATCGAAATGGACGAACGCATGGCCGGGATCACCCCGTCCACCAAGGGTGCGCTGTAACCCGATATCGACAGGACCTCTCACTGACCTATGAAAACCGTCGCCATCATTGACTACGGCATGGGTAACCTGCACTCCGCCCGCAAGGCCGTGGAGCATGTTGCCCCGGACGTCACCGTCCTGGTGACCGACAACGCCGACCACATCCGCGAGGCCGATCATGTCATCCTGCCCGGGGTGGGGGCCATCCGTGACTGCATGGCCGAGATCCGCCGGCTGGGCGTCGATGCCCTGGTCCGGGAGGTTTCCCGGGATCGCCCGTTTCTGGGAATCTGCGTTGGTATGCAGGCGCTGATGGCGCGCAGCGAGGAGAACGGCGGGGTTGACGGCATTGGCCTGTTCCCCTCGGAAGTCCGCTATTTCGGCGACCGCCTGATGGAGCAAGGAGAGCGCCTGAAAGTGCCGCACATGGGCTGGAACGAGGTGTTCCAGACCCAGGCACACCCCCTGTGGCACAAAATTCCCGACGGCGACCGTTTCTACTTCGTGCACAGTTACTACGCCGAGGCCGACGGCAACCCGGACATGGCCGGGCGCGCCCACTATGGCGTCGATCTGGCGGCCGCGGTTGCCCGGGACAACATCTTCGCCGTGCAGTTCCACCCGGAAAAAAGTGCCCGGGCGGGGCTGCAACTGCTGAAAAACTTTGTGGAGTGGTCCGGCAACTGACGGCCACCGGAACGAACAACACGGACATTGCCCTATGCTGATTATTCCCGCCATCGACCTCAAGGACGGTAAATGCGTCCGCCTGCGCCAGGGCCGGATGGACGATTCCACCGTCTTTGGTGACGACCCCGTGGACATGGCTTCCCGCTGGGTGGAGGCCGGTGCCCGCCGCCTGCACCTGGTGGACCTGAACGGCGCCTTCGCCGGCGAGCCGGTGAACGGCGAGATCGTCCAGGCCATCGCCCGAAAATACCCGGATCTGCCGATTCAGATCGGCGGCGGCATCCGCTCCGTCGAGACCATCGAGGCGTACCTGAACGCCGGGGTGCAGTGGGTGATTATTGGCACCAAGGCGGTCAAGGAGCCGGACTTCGTGACGGAGATGTGCCGCCGTTTTCCCGGCCACATCATCGTCGGCCTGGATGCCAAGGACGGGCGGGTCGCCACGGATGGCTGGGCGGAAGTCTCCGAGGTGCAGGCGGTGGACTTGGCCCGGCGCTTTGCCAACGATGGCGTCGAGGCCATCGTCTACACCGACATCAGCCGCGACGGCATGATGCAAGGGGTGAATGTGGAGGCCACCGCGGCGCTGGCCGAGCAGGGCGGCATTCCGGTAATCGCCTCCGGGGGGGTCACCAACATGGACGACATCCGGCGACTGGCGTCGGTGGCGGACCGAGGCATTGTCGGTGCCATCACCGGCCGGGCCATCTACGAGGGTACCCTCGATGTGGCTGAAGCCCAGGCCTTCTGCGACAGCCTGAAGCGCTGAGGGAGCGACCATGGGACTGGCCAAACGCATCATTCCGTGCCTGGATGTGGACAAGGGGCGCGTCGTCAAGGGGGTGAACTTCGTCGACATCCGGGACGCGGGAGATCCGGTGGAAGTGGCCCGCCGGTACAATGAGCAGGGTGCCGACGAGATCACCTTCCTCGATATCACGGCCAGCCACGAGAGCCGGGACACCACCTACGAGACGGTAGAACGCATGGCCGCCGAGGTGTTCATTCCGCTGACCGTCGGTGGTGGCGTGCGCACCGTCGAGGACATCCGCAGGCTGCTCAATGCCGGAGCCGACAAGGTGTCCATCAACACCGCCGCGGTCTTCAATCCGGAGTTCGTGCGCGAAGCGGCCGACCGCTTTGGCAGCCAGTGCATTGTGGTGGCCATCGATGCCAAGCAGGTCAGTGCCGATGGCGAGCCGCCCCGCTGGGAAATCTTCACCCATGGCGGTCGCAAGCCCACCGGGCTCGATGCCGTGGCGTGGGCGCGCCGGATGGTGGAGCTGGGCGCCGGTGAGCTGTTGCTGACCAGCATGGACCGGGACGGAACCAAGATAGGCTTTGATCTGGGCCTGACCCGCGCCATCAGTGACGCGGTGGCGGTGCCGGTGATTGCCTCCGGCGGCGTTGGCGAGCTGCAGCACTTGGCGGACGGGGTCACCAAGGGCGGCGCGGATGCCGTGCTGGCGGCGTCCATTTTCCACTTCGGCCAGCACACCATTCCCGAAGCCAAGGCCTTCATGAAGGCCCAGGGCATCGAGGTCCGGGACTGAGTCCCGGGCCTTTTAGTTCACGCCTGAATCCGTGTGGGCATAGGCCGGCCGGATGGCCTGCTTTTCGCCTTCCGCGAACATTTCCCGATTGTCATTGCGAATGGCCCAGACGCCGCTGACGGTGGCGATGGCAATCCCCTGGGCATCCAGTTCCGGCAGGTGCTTCTCCAGATAGTCCACGGTCACCTTGTGGGGGTGGCCGATGCCGATCGCCGTGCCGTTCTCCCGTGCGCGCCGGATCAGCAGCTTGAACTGGCGGTCGACGAAGGCCTCGGTCTGTTCATGGTCCAGAAATACGTCCCGGCTCAGGGTCGGTATCCGGTAGGCCCGGGCGACGTCGGCAGCCACCGACGAGGCGATGGTACGGCTGTCCACGAAGAACACCGGGTACTTGTACAGCTCCTTCATGACCCAGTCCATGGCCGTCAGTTGCTGGGTCAGCAGGCTGCCCATGTGGTTGTTGACGCCGCTGACATAGGGAATGGACTGAAGTGCCCGGCGCAGCGTGACGGCCAGGGTCTGCTCGTCCATGTCCGGGGTCAGGCCCCCGGGGCCCAGGCCGATGTTGCGGGTATTCGCCATGGGGGCGTGCAGCATGATTTCCTTGTGCTGCTGGTGCGCCAGGCTGGCGAGCTGCTTGGTGAAGGGGCGGTAGGGCAGGAACGCCAGCGTCAGTGGCTGGTCCATCGCCACCAGGCGGCGCCCTTCCTCCAGGTTGTGCCCCATGTCGTCGATGATGATGGCGATCGTCGGGGGCACGGCCCGCTCCGTGTCGCGGGCCAGGGCGGGGGGCGTGGCGCTGGCCAGCAGGCAGAGCGCCGCCAGCAGCAGGGTTCGGAATTCCCTCACTCGTTGCTTTCCTTGCCGGCGTCCGGTGCTTTCCGGTTCAGGATGTGCAGACCCTTGAGCAGGTTGAGCGCAGAGCGCAGCTGGTAGTCCCGCTCGGCCGGTTGTGCGGACGGGTCATCGGCCGCCATCGACTCCTCCGGTGCCTGGCCTTCGTCCTGCCCCTGCAGATGACCACTGAGGTCGGCCTCGGTGAAGAAGGGGCGGCTGTCCAGTTCGGTCAGCTCCGCCGGACGCACCACGATGTCCGGGCGGATACCGGTGGCCTGGATGGAGCGGCCGCTCGGGGTGTAGTAGCGGGCCGTGGTCAGTTTGATGGCATGGGTTTCGTCCAGCGGGATGACGGTCTGGACGCTGCCCTTGCCGAAGGATTGGGTTCCCATGATGACCGCGCGCTGATGGTCCTGCAGGGCGCCGGCCAGGATTTCCGACGCGGAGGCGGAGCCGCCGTTGATCAGGACGACGATCGGGGTGCCCGCGACCAGATCGCCGGGCTTGGCGCTGAAGCGCAGGCGGGAGCTCTGGATGCGCCCTTCGGTGTAGACGATCAGGCCGCTGTCCAGCAGCGCGTCGGCGGTTTCAACCGCTGCCTGCAGGACACCGCCGGGGTTGTTGCGCAGGTCGATGACCAGGCCGTCCAGGTCGCCGCCGTGCGCCTCCTTCAGCGCCTGCAGGGCACTGGCGAACTGGCGCCCGGTCTCGGCCTGGAACTGGGTGATGCGGACATAGCCGTAGCCGTCATCGATCAGGCGACTCTTGACGCTGGTCACTTTGATGATATCCCGGGTCACGTCGATCTCGATCGGTGCGCTTTCGCCCTCGCGCATGATGGTCAGCTTCAGGACCGTGCCGGGCTTGCCGCGCATCAGGTTGACGGCTTCCTCCAGCGACATGCCCTTGACCGGCTGCTCGTCGAGTTTGATGATCAGGTCCCCGGCCTGGACGCCGGCCTTCTGGGCCGGGGTGTCGTCGATCGGGGCGATGACTTTGACAAAGCCGTTCTCCATGCCCACCTCGATGCCCAGGCCTCCGAATTCACCGGAGGTGCTTTCCTCCAGCTCCTCGTAGTCCTTGGGGGTCAGATAGGTGGAGTGGGGGTCCAGATCGGACAGCATGCCTTTGATGGCGCTTTCCAGAAGCTTGCTGTCGGACACTTCCTCGACATAGGCGTCTTTGATGCGGCTGAACACTTCCGTGAACTTGCGCAGGTCCTCCAGCGGCAGCTGGGTTTCCGGGTCGGGCAGGGTGATTTCGACCCGTTCGCCCCGCTGGAGGTTATCCAGCATGTCTCCGGCGTCGTCCTGGGCCCAGGTCGGCCCGGAGGGTAGGATGAAACAGGTGGCCAGGGCGAGGGTGCGCAGTGTGGTTGCAGGAAATGTACTTCTTACCCGTTTCATTCACCTATCCCGTATGGTTTCCAGTCGTTTGGCGGATGCGTTCAATGCCAGACAGTATGGCGTCCGCCGTTGCGTTTGTCAGCCTTTGCCGAGCCGGTCCGCTAACGGGCCAGCCAGCGCCTGGGGTTGTCCGGCTTGCCGTTGTGGCGCACTTCAAAATAGAGCACCGGTTCCTCGGTTCCCCCCGTGCGCCCGGCCAGGGCGATGGTCTCGCCGGCCTCGACCCAGTCGCCGGGGCTGGTAAACAGGCTGCTGCTGTGGCCGTACAGGGTCATGTAGCCGTCGCCGTGGTCGATGATGGTGATCAGGCCGAACCCCCGCAGCCAGTTGGCGAACACCACCCGACCATAGTGAATGGCCTTGACCGGGGCGTCCTCGGCGGTGCGTATCAGCAAGCCGGTACGGCGCAGCTTGCCGTCCGCGTAGCGGTCCCCGAAACCGCTGATCACCTTGCCCTGGACCGGCCAGGGCAAGCGGTTCCTGAGCGAGGCAAACGGTTGTGATTCGTTTGGCGCGGGAATATCGGCGATGGCGCGCTGGACTTCCTCCAGCAGCGCCTCCAGGCGCTTGCGGTCGGCCTCCAGTTCGTCGCGCTGGTTCCTGCGGCTGCGGATGTCGGCTTCCAGCGCCGCCAGGGTGCGTTCGCGGGATTGGCGGGTCGCGCTCAGCTGCTGCTGGCGCCGCGCCAGGTCCTGCTCGGATTCGGCCAGGTGGGTCCGGGTGGCCTGTGCCTCGGCCTGGGTCTGCTTCAGGGCCGCCAGGCTGCGGCGGAAGGCTTCCAGGCGCTCGACGGTGTTGCGGCTGAGGTATTCGTAGTAGGTCAGGGTCCGGGCGATGCGGCTTGGGTCCGCCTCGTTCAGCAGGACCTTGAGGGCGGGGGTGTCGCCCTCCATCCAGGCTGCGCGGATTTGTTGGCGGAGGCTGTCGCGCTGGCGTTCAAGGGTGTCACTGAGCCGGGCCGCCTCCTGTTCGAGTTGCTGCAGGCGCTGCTGCTGTTGTTCGATCTGCAGGCGCAGCGCTCGGCGCTCCCGGGTCAGCTGGCCGATGCGACGCTCAGTGGCGCTCAGTTGTCGCTCCAGGGCGGAGCGATCCTCCTCCGCCTCGGCCAGCCACTTGTCGATGGCTCCGATGCGTTCGCGCAGGTCTTCCAGCTGCTCGGGGGTGACGTCGGTGTCCGGCGGTGCGGCCACCGATAGCGCCCCCAGCAACAGGCTGAGGGCTAGCACCGGAATGCGGAGTGCCTTCAAGGCGAGGCTGAGGCCGGGTCAGGACAGTTCGACCAGGCTGTGCCCGGTCATTTCCCCGGGCTGTTCCAGCCCCATCAGTGTCAGCAGGGACGGCGCCACGTCGCTGAGGCTGCCACCGTCCTTGAGGCGCACCTGGCGGGGGCCGGTGTAGACCAGCGGTACCGGGCCAACGGTATGGGCGGTATGCACTTGGCCGGAGTTGGGGTCGGTCATCTGTTCGCAGTTGCCGTGGTCAGCGGTGATCAGGGCTTCGCCCCCCATCTCGTCCAGCGCCTCGACCACGCGCTTGAGGCAGAGGTCCAGGCATTCGGCGGCCTTGATCGCCGCTTCCAGCTTGCCGGTGTGTCCGACCATGTCGCCGTTGGCGTAGTTGCAGATCAGCAGGTCGTACTTGCCGCTGCGGATGGCCTCGACCAGTTTGTCGGTGACCTCCGGAGCGCTCATTTCCGGCTTCAGGTCATAGGTGGCCACCTTCGGAGACGGCACCAGGATCCGGTCTTCACCCTCGAACGGGGTTTCCAGGCCGCCGTTGAAGAAGAAGGTGACGTGAGCGTATTTCTCCGTCTCGGCGATCCGCAGCTGGGTCTTGCCCAGCTTCGAGACATACTCGCCCAGGCCGTTGGTGAGCTGCTCGGGCGGGTAGGCGCAGGCGGCCTGGATGTCTGCGGCATACTCGGTAAGCATCACGAACTCCGCCAGCTCCGGGACCTTGCGACGGGCAAAGCCTTCGAGGCTCTTCTCCACGAAGGCGCGGGTCATTTCCCGGGCCCGGTCGGCGCGGAAGTTCATGAACAGCACCGTATCGCCATCGTGAATCAGGCCGTCGGGCTCGCCGTTGGCACGGATGAGGGTCGGCTTGACGAACTCGTCGTTCTCGCCGCGCTCGTAGGCCTGATCCAGTGCCTCCAGCGGGTCTGCCGCCGTGAATTCGGCTTCGCCCAGCACCATGGCGTTGTAGGCCGCTTCGATCCGGTCCCAGCGATTGTCCCGGTCCATGGCGTAGTAGCGACCGACGAGGGTGGCGATTCGGCCCACGCCCAGGGACTTCAGTTTGGCGGCGGCCTTTTCCAGGGAGGGGCGGGCGCTCCGCGGCGGCATGTCCCGGCCATCCAGGAACGCATGGATGTAGACGGCCTTGGCCCCCCGGCTGGCGGCCAGCTCGGCGGCGGCGAGGATGTGGTCCTCGTGGCTGTGGACCCCGCCGGGCGAGAGCAGGCCCATCAGGTGGACGGCGCGACCGCTGCCGACGGCCTTGTCGATGGCAGCGCAGAGCACCTCATTGTGCTGGAAGTTGCCGTCCTCGATGTCCTTGTCGATGCGCGTCAGGCTCTGGTAGACCACCCGGCCGGCCCCAAGGTTCATGTGGCCGACCTCGGAGTTGCCCATCTGGCCCTGGGGCAGCCCCACGAACATGCCCGAGGTGTTGATCAGGGTCTTGGGCTGCTGGGCCCACAACTGATCCCAGAACGGGGTCCGGGCCCGGCTGATGGCGTTGTCTTCGGCGGGGTCGCGATGGCCCCAGCCATCCAGGATAATCAGTGCAGTCGGCTTGCGCGTCGCGGTCATCACGTCATCCGGTTGGTTGGATTGGGCTTGATACGGAAAGAAGCCCAGATTGTAACCGTTTTCATTTGTGCAGGCCATGTTGTGTCCTTCTGTGACTGCCTGCGGGTGTGTATAATCGCGCCCAAACAAATTGTCAGGGTAAGTTCATGGACCGCTTGTTCGAATTCGTCGTCAATCATTACATCCTTGTGTCTTTGTTCGTGGCCTTCCTGGTGGCGATCCTGATCCTGGAATCCCGTCGTGGCGGCGCCAAGATTTCCGCCCAGGCGGCGGTCAGCCTGATCAACCGGGACGAAGCCGTGGTGGTCGACATCCGGGATCGCAAGGACTTCAACGAAGGCCGCATCACCGGTGCCATCAACATTCCCCTGGCCAGTCTCAAGAGCCGGGTGACGGAACTCAGCAAGTTTAAGGACAAGCAGATCATCGTGGTCGACAAGATGGGCCAGCATGCCGCCATGGCGGTCAAGCAGCTGAACGCGGAGGGTTTTTCCCATGTGGTCCGTCTCAATGGCGGCATCGCCGACTGGAAAGCCAGCAATCTGCCGCTGGTGAAGAAGTAACAGGGCGGACCTTGATCTCGGCCGCGTTCTGCCGCACTGTTTCACATAAGCCGGTCGGGCCAAGCGTTACACTGTGACCGGCAATGACATTTCGATAACAATGGGCCCGGGGCCCACGAACGAGAACGTAAAGGACTGAACATGGCTGACAACCAGCAAGCCGCGGGCAATCAGACCCAGCCGCAATTCGCGCTGCAGCGGATCTACGTCAAAGACCTGTCTTTTGAATCCCCCAACGCGCCTTTGGTGTTCCAGGAGCAGTGGAAACCGCAGGTCAACCTGGATCTGAACACCGCCCACACCAAAATCAGCGACAATCAGTACGAGGTGGTGCTGTCCCTGACGGTCACCGCCAAACTGGGCGACACAGTGGCCTACATCGTTGAGGTGCAGCAGGCGGGCGTGTTCCTGGTGCATGGCATCGAGGGGCCGCAGCTGGGGCAGATGCTGGGGGCCTATTGCCCGACCATCCTGTTCCCGTACGCCCGTGAAACCATCGATAACGTGGTGAACAAGGGCAGCTACCCGGCCCTGATGCTGGCGCCGGTGAACTTCGACGCCATCTACGCCCAGGCGCTCAAGCGTAAGCAGCAGGAAGAGGCCGGCGAGGCCGCCAAGGGCGAGTCCCAGACCCACTGATCCCCCCCCCTGAGCGGCTCCCGCCGCGACGGCTTTCCAGAAAACCGGCTTCGGCCGGTTTTTTTGTGCCTGCTTGTCTGTGCACATGGGGCTTGATTGGCAAATGAAAAATAATAATAATCTTTATCATTAAGATTTAGAAATAGGGTGCGTGACCCGTGAACAGTCTGACCAAGAATATGACCGCGCTGTCGGTGCTTACTTCGGTGGCGGTTTGGGGGCCGGCTTCGGCTTGGGCGGAGGATGCCAGCCGGGTGGGCTATCTGGATGAGCTGGTCGTGACCGGAACCCGGACGGAGGAAAGCCTGTTCGAAACGCCGGTGCGGACCGAAGTGGTCACTTCGGAGGAGTTGCGCAGGACCCATGCCCGCAACGTCAGGGAAGCCCTGGCGTCGGTGCCTGGGGTGCAGTTGCGCGAAGTACATGGAAAATCCGGCTACGAGGTCTGGATGCAGGGCATCCAAGCCGACCGGGTCCTGGTTCTGGTCGACGGCCTGCCGATGACCGCAACCACCGGCTCGGCGGTGGATGTCAGCCAGCTCTCGATTCTTGATGTTGAGCGGATCGAGGTCGTCAAGGGGGCCGTATCCGCCCAGTACGGCAGTGCCGGCATCGGCGGTGTCGTCAATGTCATCACCCGGCGAATCGAGCCCGGCTGGCGCGGGAGTGCAACGATCGACGGCGGCAGCTACGGCGAGCAGAACCCCTCCGGGCGTGAATGGGACCTGGGGCGCTACAGCGGCCGGGCCAGTGTTGAGGGGGGCAATGACCACCTGGCCGCCCGCCTGGCGGTGGCCGGCACCCATACCGACGGTGTCGACCCGGAACCCACCACCTGGGCCCGCCCGGGTGACGAGGTGGACCGGCACGACGTCCGGGCCAGTCTGGACTGGATCCCGGCCGCGGGACACCGGGTGGCTGTCAGTGCTGGCCGCTTCGAAGAAGACAGCAACTCCCGTTTTGTCGAGGAGAATCCCCAGAACCCGGTGGATTTGGGCAAGGATGAGCAGGTCCGGCGCTGGCGCTGGGTGGTGCAGGGCGAGCATGGGGCCGCGACCGGGCTGAGCGGAGGCTGGGCGCTGCTGCGGGAGGATCTGTCCGACGACTCCCGCAAGTTCTCGGTCAACCGCGAATACGATATCCGGGAATCGGAGCAGAGCCTGACCCGCGGCTCTGCGCATCTCGGCGCGCCGCTCGGGGACGAACACTACCTGCTGGCGGGGCTGGACCTGCAGCGGAATACCCTGGAGCAAATGAAGGACGGGGATTCCGAACTGGATGGCAGCGGCACCTTTGCCCATGAAACCCACGAATTGTGGCTGCAGGACACCTGGATGCCCCTGTCCGATCTGGAAATCGTCAGTGGTATTCGGGCCCAGCACGATACGGATTTTGGCCACCATCTGGCGCCGAAGGTGAATGCCCGGTTTGATTTCCGCCATTCCCGGGACCTCACCAGCTTCCTGCGCGGTGGCGTGGGTGCCGGCTACCGGGCCCCGAATCTCAAGGAACGGCACTACCGGTTCGATCACAGCTCCCTGGGCTACGTCGTCCATGGCAACGAGGCACTGCGTCCGGAGCAATCCGTCAGCTATCAGTTCGGTGGCGGCCTTCACTACCGGCATCGGCTGTGGCTGGAGGGCAACCTGTTTTACAACGACATTGACGACCTCATCCAGACCGAGTTGCTGCTCGATGCCGTGGACAACCCCGAGGGCAACTGGGCGGTGTACCGATACGAAAACGTGGCCGAGGCCGAGACCTGGGGCCTGGAAACCACGGCCGGCTGGGAATTTGACGAACACTGGCGCGCGGTGGCCGGCTACACCCTGACCCGGACCCGGGACAAGCAGACCGGGCATGAACTCACCCATCGACCCAGGCACCAGGCCCGTCTGGCCCTGGACGGGCCCCTGCCGGTACCGGGCCTGGCCTGGTCCGTTCGCGTCCGTTACCAGAGTTCGGAATACGTGGACGCCGCCGAGGCGAGCCGCTCCCCCGGCTACGCGGCCGCCGACCTGAAACTCAACTACCAGATCAACCGCCGGCTTCGGCTGTTCGCCGGTATCGACAACGTCACCGACGCGCAGCGGGACTTTTCCGACAGCTCGGATTTCCGGCCGGTGGCGGGACGTTTCCTCTACGCCGGCGTGTCCGCGGCGTTCGGTGATTAACCCATGAGTCATGTCAACCTGTACAAAAAGGAATACATCATGAAGAACCCCTGTGTGACCTCCCGCTGGCTGCCACTGGCTGCGGTGCTTGCTCTGGCCGGCTGTGGTGGCGGCAGCGACAATGAGCCCGGACTGACGTCGGACAACACCGGACTGCCGGAGGGCGTGGTCGAGAAAACCCTGCCTGCCGCCAGCGATGAGGTCTATGTCAACCTCGAGACCGGCGAACTGGTAGATCCGAGCGATACCTGGCACCTGAAGGCCAGTCGCCTGACCTTCAACCTGAACGGGGGGGAGTCCGGTACTGGCAACGTCGGCGGTGCCCTGGCCGTGGCCCAGGACGATTTCTACAAGGACAACGGCGACCCGGATGAGAACGTCTTCACCAACGCCAGCGCCAGTTCCGAGCTGGAACACCTGCTGGGCCCGTTCGAGGCCCCGGCGGCATGGCAGACCGACGGCCTTCAGTCCGCGTTCGGGAGCTGGGAAACCTGGTCCAGCTACGACTACAGCACGGGGCAGATCAGCGCCCTGAGCGATATTGGTTACTTGGTGCGATCCGCTGAAGGCAACAGCTTTGCGCGGATGAAGGTGGTGAGCTTCGATTTCCCGACCCGGGCAAACCAGGGCATCCGGGATTTCGAGTTCGAATTCTCGGTACAGGGGGCCGGTGAGGCGGCCTTTTCCGATCAGCCGGTCACCTTCACCCCGCCGGCGGACTATGACGGGGGCGATGCCTGCTTCGACTTTGACTCGGGGCAGGTGGTGGACTGCGACACCAGCGACACCTGGGACGTCATGGTCGGCTTCTCTGGATATAACTGGTACCTGCGCAGCAACAGCGGGCCGTCCGGCAGCGGCGATGGCGGTGCGTCGGGCCCCATTGGCTGGGACGAGCTGGACAGCTACGAGGCCGACCCCGGAGTTCCCCAGATCTATGCCCAGGACAGCACCGGTGGCGTGTTCTCGGAGCACACCTGGTACGCCTACAACCTGTTGGGTAACCATAAGATCTGGCCCAATTTCCGGACCTACCTGATCAAGGCCGACATCGACGAGACGGAGGCCTCCGTCTGGGCCCTGCAGATCGTCAATTACTACGACGACGACGGCGTCAGCGGCAATCCCACCATTCGCTGGCATCGGGTGACGCTGAACTGACGGGGGTATGACCATGCAAGCAGCAACGGCACAGCAACAGGACGGGGACCTGCAACAACGCTGGCAGGCCCTGCAGCAAGCCCATCCAGGCCTGCGCATCCGTCAGGCCGCGGCGGAACTCGGGGTGAGTGAAATGGCGCTGGTGCTCCTGCGGCGGGGGACGGGCCTGATGCCCCTCAAGCCCGCCTTCGACACATTGCTGGAAGCCATGCATCAGGTGGGGCCGGTGATGATTCTGACCCGCAATGACCAAGTGGTGCACGAAGTCACGGCGGCGTTTGGCGAATTCAAGACCAGCCGTTCCGGGGCCATGGGACTGGCCGTGGGGGAGATCGACATCCGTGTCTTCTTCAACCAGTGGTGCCACGGCTTCCGGGTGTTGGAAGACGGGCGCTCCGGGCCGCGTGAAAGCCTGCAGTTCTTCGACCGCTACGGTACGGCGGTGCACAAGATCTACCGGGTTGAGGCAACGGACGGTGCGGCTTGGGAGCAGTTGCTGCATCGCTTCGCCGATCCGGACGCCTGGCCCGTACCGCCCTCGGAGGCCCGCCCCGTCCCGGAGCGGGCCGACCCGGCGGCGGTGCCCCTGGCCCCGTTCCGGGCCGACTGGGCGTCGCTGAAGGATGTGCATCATTTCCATGCGCTCTTGAAGAAACATGGTGTCGACCGGCTGACCGCCCTGGAACGGGTGGGGCCGGAATGGGCCCGGCGCCTGGAGAACGATGGCGAGCTTCCGGTGCTGGACCGTCTGCTGGAGCAGCTTCGCGCCGCCGCCTGTCCGGCGATGTACTTCGTCGGTAACCCGGGCATGGTCCAGATCTATACCGGCCGGGTCAGCCACCTGCGTCGCACCGGGCCCTGGATGAATGTGCTGGACCCCGGCTTCTCACTGCACGCCAATACCGACGGTATCGAGGCTTGGTGGGTGGTCCGCCGCCCGTCGGTGGATGGCCTGATTACCTCGGTGGAGGCCTTCAACGGCCAGGGCGAACTGGTCCTGACGGTTTTCGGCGAGCGCAAGCCGGGCATCCCGGAATCCGAGCTGTGGCGGGAACAGGTGGCCCGTTTGGAGGGGCGGTCATGACGCGGGTGGTGTGGTTGGCGGCGTTGTTACTGGCTTGGGCCGGCGTTGTCCGGGCCCAGCCGGTGCCAGAGCGGGTCGTCAGTGCCGATGGTGCCGTCACCGAGTTCGTCTACGCGCTGGGCCAGGGCGAGCGGCTGGTGGGCGTGGACACCACCAGCCGTTATCCGGAGGCCGTGGGCCGGCTGCCCAAGGTGGGGTACCTGCGGGCTCTGCCGTTTGAAGGCGTGCTGGCGCTCAGGCCGGATCTGCTGCTGACCACCGAGGAGGCGGCCCCCGAGCGCAACCTGATGCGGCTGGAAAACGCCGGGGTTCGGGTGGTGCGGCTGCCGGTGGCCTGGACGCTGGCCCAGGTGCGGGAGCGGATCCGGCGCATCGGCCAGACGCTGGCGGCCGAACCGGAGGCCGAGCGGCTGATACAGAATTTCGATGTGCGCCTGCAGGCGGTCGAGGCCGACATCCGCCACCGGGGGGCCTCGCCCCGGGTCCTGTTCCTCCTGGTGGCGGGCAGTCATCAGCTGATGGTGGCCGGAGCCAACACCGCCGCCGATGCCCTGCTGGACATCCTGGGTGCCGACAACGCGGCGGGGGCCATGGAAGGCTACAAACCGGCCAGCCGGGAAGCCCTGATCGCCACCCGTCCCGATGCCATCGTGGTGGCCGAAGCCAGCGCCGGCCAGTTCCGGGTATCCGACTGGCCGGAGCTGGCCCTGCTGGATGCCTGGCAACGGGAGCGCGTCTACGTGGGTGACAGCATGTTCCTGCTGGGCTTCGGTCCCAGGCTGCCGGAGGCACTGGAGGCGGTCAATGCAGTCCTCGCGCCTTAGCCCGCGATTTCCGGGCCAGCTGCTGGACCCGGCCGGTCGGCTGCGCTTCGGCGCCTCGCTGGCACTGGTTGTGGCGCTGGCGGTGGTGGCCGCCCTGGTGTCCATTTCCAGCGGGGCCTACCCCATCTCCGTCACCGACATGCTCCGGGTGCTGGCCGGCCAGCCGGGCCAGGACGCCGCCGCGCGACTGGTCTTGATGGAAGTGCGGCTGCCCCGGTTCCTGCTGGGATTCCTGGTGGGGGCCGTGCTGGCCGTGTCCGGCGCCATTCTGCAGGGGCTGTTCCGGAATCCGCTGGCGGATCCGACCCTGATTGGCGTCTCCTCGGGGGCTTCGCTGGCGGCGATCTCCGTTATTGTGCTGGGTGAGGCCCTGCTGGGACACTGGCTGCATCTGGCCGAGACCTGGGCGCTGCCCCTGGCGGCGTTTGCCGGGGGCAGTGGTACCGTGTTCCTGGCCTGGAAAATTGCCCGGCGGGCAGGTCAGGTGTCGGTGGCGACCCTGCTTCTGGCCGGCATTGCCATCAACGCCATCGCCATGGCCGGTACCGGCCTGCTGACCTTTCACGCCAATGACGAACAGCTTCGGTCACTGACGTTCTGGACCATGGGCAGTCTGGGCCATGCTGCCTGGCATGACCTGGTCGTGGCCGGGCCGTGGCTGCTGCTGGCGTTGCTGATGGCGCAGACTTTGGCCACGCCATTGGACGCCTTTCTGATGGGCGAGTCGGTGGTGGGCCATCTGGGCTTCGACACCGAGCGGGTCAAGCGTCGCGCCATCCTGGTCGCGGGGCTCGGCGTGGGTGCGGCGGTGGCCGTCAGCGGCCTGATCGGCTTTGTCGGCCTGGTGGTGCCGCACCTGGTGCGGCAGATGGCCGGCGCCAGTCACCGGACCCTGCTGCCGATTTGCGCCCTGGCCGGCGGCAGCCTGCTGGTGGCGGCCGACAGCCTGGCCCGGGTGGTGGTGGCCCCAGCGGAGTTGCCCATCGGTTTGATGACTGCGCTGATCGGCGGTCCCTTTTTTCTGGTGATCCTGCTTCGGATGAACGTGTCATGACGGTTCTGCAAGCCCGGCAGCTGTCGGTCGCCCTGGCGGGCAAAACCGTGGTCGAGGACCTGGACCTGACCTTGTCGGCCGGGGAAATCACGGTGCTGCTGGGGCCAAACGGCGCGGGCAAGTCGACGCTGCTCGGTGGTCTGGCCGGCGAGCTGCCGATAACCGGCGAACTGAATTTTGGTGGCCGCCCGATGACGGCCTGGGCCCCCGGTGCTCTGGCCCGGCAGCGGGGCGTGATGCCTCAGCGGGTCGAGGTCAACTTTCCGCTGACGGTGGAAGAGGTGGTGCGCCTGGGCCGTACGGGCGGCGACCGGCGGGCGGACGAGGCGATCCTTGCGGAGGTGCTGAGCGCGCTGTCACTGGAGGGGCTCCGTTATCGCAAAATGCCGACGTTGTCCGGTGGTGAGCAGCAGCGGGTGCAGCTGGCCCGGGTGCTGGCCCAGATTCTCGATAGCCAGGGGCCGCGCCTGCTGTTGTTGGATGAATGCACCTCGGCCCTCGATCCCGCGCATCAGCAGCTGGCGCTTGGACTGGTTCGGACCCTGGCGCGGACGCAGGGCATCGCCGTCCTGGCCATCGTCCACGACCTGAATCTGGCGGCTCAGTTCGCGGACCGGCTGGTGGTGCTGAAGGCGGGACGGTGTGTGGCCAGCGGTCCCGCGGAGGAGGTACTGACGCCGTCGATGCTGGCGTCCGTGTATGGTTATCAGGCGCGGGTTGAGCGCCTGGCCGAGGGGTATTCGGTGGTCGTGCCGGTGGCGGGCGCGGTTCAGACGGCGCCGGTGAAACCGACCTGCCGCCAGGCTTCGTAGACCACCAACGCGGTGCTGTTGGAGAGATTAAGGCTGCGGCTGTCCGGGCGCATCGGGATCCGCAGCCGACGCTCCGCCGGCAGCGCATCGCGTACCGGCTCGGGCAGGCCTCGGGTTTCCGGGCCGAACATCAGGTAATCGCCGGGCTGAAACCGGACGTCGTGGTAGTAACGCTGGCCCCTGGTGGTGAAGCCGAACAGCCGCTCCGGCTGCTCGGCTGCCAGAAACGCCGCGTAGTCCCGGTGTACACGCACGCGGGCGTATTCCCGGTAGTCCAGCCCCGCCCGCCGCATCTGTTTGTCCTCCAGGGAAAACCCCAGCGGCTCGATCAGGTGCAGCTGGCAGCCGGTGTTGGCGCAGAGCCGGATGATATTGCCCGTGTTGGGGGGAATCTCCGGCTCATACAGAACCACGTGGAACACGGGGTCAGCGTTCCACCGCCAGGGCAACCCCCATGCCGCCGCCGATGCAGAGGGTGGCCAGCCCCTTGTGGACATTGCGGCGGACCATTTCGTGCAGCAGGGTCACCAGGATGCGGCAGCCGGAGGCGCCGATCGGATGGCCCAGGGCGATGGCACCACCGTTGACGTTGACCTTACCGGTATCCCAACCCAAGCCCCGGTTGACGGAAATCGCCTGGGCCGCGAAGGCTTCGTTGGCTTCGATCAGGTCCAGGTCGTTCACGCTCCAGCCGGCGCGTTTCAGGCAACGTTCGGTAGCCGGGATGGGGCCGGTGCCCATCACCGTGGGGTCGACTCCGGCGCTGGCGTGGGCCCGGATCACCGCCATGGGCGTCAGGCCCAGGGCCTTCGCCCAGTCGGCACTGCACACCAGTACGGCGGCGGCGCCATCGTTCAGGGACGAGGCATTGCCGGCGGTGACGGTGCCGTCCTTCTTGAAGGCTGGGCGCAGCTTGGCCAGGCTGTCGGCGGTCACGCCGTCCCGGGGGCATTCGTCCTGGTCAACCACCAGCGGATCGCCTTTGCGTTGGGGCACGCTCACCGGCACGATCTGGCTGCGGAAGTAGCCGGCGGCCTGGGCGGCCACGGCCTTCTGCTGGGAGGCGGCGGCGAAGGCATCCTGCTCTTCGCGGCTGATGCCGTACTTGGCCACGATGTTCTCGGCGGTGATGCCCATGTGGTAATCGTTGAAGGCGTCCCAGAGGCCGTCGTTGACCATGGTGTCGATCATGGCCCAGTTGCCCATACGCTGGCCGTTGCGGCTGTTGGGCAGCACGTGGGGCGCCTGGCTCATGCTTTCCTGGCCGCCGGCGATCACCATCTCGGCGTCGCCGCAGCGAATGGCCTGCACTGCCAGGTGAACCGCCTTCAGGCCGGAACCGCAGACCTTGTTAATGGTCATGGCTGGCACCGTCTCCGGCAGGCCGGCGCGGAGGGCGGCTTGTCGGGCCGGGTTCTGGCCACAGCCGGCGGTGAGGACTTGGCCCAGCACCACCTCGTCGATCTGATCACCGGCGACGCCGGTGTCCTCCAGCAAGGCCTGGATCACGGCGGTACCGAGCTGATCGGCCCGGAGGCCGGACAGGCCCCCGCCAAAACTTCCGATGGCGGTCCGCTTGGCGGCAACAATCACGACATCACGCATGGAAACTCTCCGGTTGGTAGCGGCGCGAGCGAACACCGTCGCGCTCTTCGTTTTGATCATCAATGGTGGCGGCATTGTAGCCGGAAAGGGGGAGGCGGCCAAAGCCCGACCATGGCAGGGGCCGGGCGGCGGACTACATGTTCAGGCTGCGGCCGCCATCCACGGAGATGATCTGGCCGGTGATGAAGGGCGCATCACACATCAGAAACACCACGGTGCGGGCGATGTCGTCGGGGTTGCCGGTGGTGGCCAGCGGGGTCTTCTCGACGATCGCTTTCTGATAACTCTTGTCGATAGCGCCGTTGCTTTCCGGCCAAAGAATGGCGCCGGGCGAGACGCCGTTGACGCGGACGTCCGGTGCCAGGTCCTTGGCCCAGGAGCGGGTCAGCGCCGCCAGGCCGGCCTTGCTGGCGCAGTACAGTGGATGGTTGCTCAGGGGCTTTTCGCTGTAGATGTCGATCAGGTTGATGACGCTGCCCTTGCTGTTGCGCAGGGCGGTCAGGCACGTCTGTACCAGAAAGAAGGGTGCCTTGAGGTTGGTGTGCATGATCCGGTCCCAATCATCGTGCAGCGCCTCGCCGGTGGGCGTGGGGTAGAACACCGAGGCGTTGTTCACCAGGCCCTCGAGGTGGCCCCAGTGGGCAATGGCTTCCTTGCCCAGCCGATGCACATCGTCGGTACGGGTCAGGTCCGCCTGCAGGCAGATGGCGGAACCCGGACGGACGTCGTTGAGCCGCTCGGCGAGTGCCTGGGCCTGAGCCTGGCGGGTGCGATAGTGAATGACCAGGTTCCAGCCGCGTTCGTGCAGCAGTTCCACGGTGCGGGCTCCGAGCCGATGGGCGGAGCCGGTTACCAGTGCGACAGGCGCATACTCGGTCATGGCGATCCTCGGTGGTTGTGGGCCGACAAGGCCCCTTCTATACGTTTCAGGCGTTCCTGATGAATGGCCTGGCCCAGGGCGGAGCCCCGATAGCCCTGGGCCAGCAATGCCGCGGGCTCCACCCCGGTGGCTACCTGCGCGGCCAGTTCCAGTTGCCGGACGCGGCCGGCGAGGCCCGGTGGTGTGGCGCAATGCAGCACCGTCAGCAGGGCATCGAACCGGGGGCGCCGGCGCCAGACGTCGGCGGTATCCAGCAGTTCGAGCAGCGCCGGGGCCGGCCCTTCCGGCAAGGATAATGCAGTCAGACGGTCGAGGAAATGGCTGGTGAGGCGGGCCATGTCGCGACAATCATTGGGGGCTTTCAGGCACCGGGCCCGGTGCTCGGCCTGGTCAGTGGGCACGGCGGCGAAGAGTCCGGCAAAGCGTTGTCCGGTGCTGGTATCGGGCCGGAGGGCGAGGCAGTCCAGAGCATTGAGGCCGGTGGCCAGTCGGTCGGGTTCATTCAGTTCCGGTATCAGTACCGCCAGCGCCCCGCACTCGGCCAGCACCTGGAAGAAAACGGTGGGGGCGGCCTCGTGCAGAGCCCGCTGGATTTCCTGCCAGACTCGCTCCGGCACCAGGTGCGCCACCTCGCCATCGTCGACCATGCGGCGCATGAGCGTCAGGGTGTCTTCGCATACCGAGAAGCCCAGGGGCTGGAATCGGGCTGCGAAGCGGGCAGTACGCAGGATGCGCAGCGGGTCTTCGGCAAAGGCCGGAGACACGTGACGCAGGCGGCGGGCCTTGAGGTCGTCGAGGCCGTGAAAGGGGTCGATCAGTTCGCCGTTTTCTGCCCGCGCCATGGCGTTGATGGTCAGGTCGCGGCGTTGCAGGTCCTGCTCCAGGGTGACATCCGGAGCGCTGTATACGGTGAAACCATGATAGCCCCGGCCCTGCTTGCGTTCGGTGCGGGCCAGGGCGTACTCCTCCTGGGTGCGCGGATGCAGGAACACCGGAAAGTCAGCCCCCACCTGGCGAAAGCCCTGGGCCCGCATCTGTTCCGGCGTGGCCCCGACCACGACCCAATCCCGGTCCTTGACGTCAAGGCCCAGCAGTTCGTCGCGGACGGCGCCACCAACCAGGTAGGTTTGCATGTTGTGCCTGTTCCCTGCGTTGTCTGTCTGTTCCGGGATTATCCGGGCTGGACGGGAGCGAGGCAAATGACGGAAAGGTAGGGAAATCCCGCCCGGCGGAGCCCCGGGCGGGAAGGGATCAGAACGCGGTGCCCAGCTCCAGGGCCGCGCCGATGTCGGCGTCGCTGTACAGGGCGCCCAGATCCAGGTGCACGCCCAGCAGGTTCAGGCCCAGCCCGGCGGTGAACTGGGTGTCCTCGGCAATGCCGTCGTTGTCGTCATTGCCGGCAAGGTTGTGGCGCACGCCCAGGCGCAGCTGAGCGTAGCGCCAGGCGTCGAACTCGGCGCCCAGGGCCAGCCACTGGGTGTCGTCTTCGTAACCGAAGGCATCCTTTCGGGTCAGGTCCAGCTCGGCGGTCACGACGTGGTATTCGCTGCGGTGGGCGATACCGGCGGTAACCATGGGTTTGAGTTCGAGGGTGTGGGTGTCCTCCAGCAGCGGTTTGCTGCGGGCGGAATCCAGTTCCATGGGAATCAGGTTCTTGACCATCAGGCCGAGGTTCCACTGATGTGAGTCGCCAAAGGCGTAGGCGGCGCCGATATCCAGGTTGAAGCCGCTCTTGTCGGTCTGGTAGTCGTCGCTGTCGAAGTCTTCGTCCTCGAAACCGGATACGGTCTCGGTGTATTGATAAGTGGTCAGCTCCACATACTTGGGCGAGATTCCGATCTGGAGGCGGTTGCCATTGCCCAGGTCCAGGGCATGGGCCACGCTGATACCGGCCTCGAACACGGCGGCGGCGAGGACGCGACCGCGGGATTGCAGGTCGTCCTCCAGGTCGGCGTTCTGAAGCTGCAGCAGGTCGGCGGGGTTGTTCGGATCAAGCGCCACCAGGGTTTCCAGGGTGGCCCGGTCATCTTCGTCGAACTCGCCCCGGACCGTGGCCACCAGGTTGCCGTTGGTGAACACGCCGAACGCCAGAGACCGGCTGGGAACGGCCAGAGCCAGCCCCAGCCCGGCGTTGACCCGGGCGGTGTCCCGGTCGAACCGGTCGAGTCGCTCCAGCAGCTCGGCGGCGAGCGCCTGGGCCTCTTCCGGGCGGGTGCTTCGGTCAAGCTGTTGGAACCGGTCGATCACATCCTGGATATCGTCCACTTGGTCCACCGTTTCTTCCTCATCGGCGATGCGGGCATTGACCGAGGGCAGCATCAGGCCGAAATCGTCGGCCCAGTCATGGTGGTCCGCCGCCAGCATGGCGGGATTGGCACCGGGTGCGGCCGAGGGTTGGGCGATGGCAACGCCGGTTCCGGCCATGGCGAATGACCGGGTCGACATCGGGGATTGAGGGTTGGCCAGGGTTGCGCCCGAACAGGCCGCAAGGCCTGTGGCGATGGCAAGCTTGGTCAGACGGTGTCCGATCATGGCTGGTCCTTTGTGGGTCTGGATGGATAGCGAATGAAACAGATGCGGAACTCAGGTTAGGGCAGAACTCGGTCGCGAACATGACAGAAGCGGTAACGGTTTGTTCTTGATGTGTAAATGGAGGCAGCGTTTTGCCGCTTTTCCCGCCCGGCGGTTGGTGTTGTCCGCTCTATTGTCATGAGATCAGTGGGTTATGGAACTTGGCGTGTTTTTTTCATGGTAGGCTGGAAACGCCTGTTTTGCGGAGAATGTGTGATGGTTATGCGACGGACCCTGGTTCTCGCTCTGGTGTCGCTGGCCTGGGGGCTGTCGGCTTGCGCCCCGGTTGGTGGCTACCGGAACACCGAATCGTCCGCCAACCCGGAATCGCTGGCGCCGATCGTGGTCCGTGCCAGTGGCTTCGGTACCTACGAGAATGTCTCGACGGATCGGCTGGATCCGCGCCTGCGCCTGCTGGCGCGCCGTGCCTCCCGTCTCGATGCCTACCGGAACCTGGCGGAGCGTGTCTATGGCACGGTCGTTTACGGAGGCGCCACGGTGAATGATTTCGTGCTGCGCAACGACCTGTTCCGCGTCTATGTGGACAGCTACATCCGCGGCGCCAAGGTGGTGGCGGTCAACGAGCACAGTGACGGCGTGGTGGAAACCGTCATGGAGTTGAAACTGGAGCCCCGGTTCCGCGCCTGCGTTTCCGGTGTGGACGATGACCAGGTACGGGCGCTTTGCCCGATTCCCATGCCCCGGGGCCGAGATGCCAGCGGCGATATCGAAAGCCGGTCGGCCGATTCCCTTTACTATCTGGAGTGATCATGGTGTGTTCTCAGTCTGCTGCGTCCCGTTACCGGAGGCCCGGCCGGCGGCTCGCCGCTGGCCTGCTGGCCGGGTTCCTAGCCATGCTGGCGCCGGCGGCGGGCGCGGTGATTCTGGAAGGGGTGGGGCATGCGGTGATTCTGAACGGTGATCTGGATTCGGCCCGCGCGGCCGCGCGGGAAGCGGCGCTACGGGATCTGGCCCTGCGCTACGAAGCCCGGGTCAGTACCCGGGAAACGATGGAAAACGGCGTGTTGACCGAGTCCCGGGTGGACGTGGCGACTCAGGCCCGCGCCCGGCATGTCGAGATCGTCTCCGAGCAGCGGACCGGTGACCGCCTGCGTCTGGTGGTGCGTGCCGACATGACGGAGCCGCCGGCGATCTGTCGCGCGGCCGAGGCGGCACGCCTGAAAAAACGGGTGGCGATCACCGGTTTCCCGTTGCTGCAACCGGACCAGGCCCAGACCGGCCGGCTGGACGACGCCGGCGAGGTCCTGCCGCAGCGGTTGCAGGCCGGCCTGCGTGACAGCGGCCGGCTCGAGGTGCTGTCGGCCACGGGCCTGTCCCTATTCGGCGATGCCGTGGACGCGCCGACTTGGCAGGGCAACGACAATCGCTTAAGCAACGTGGCCCGTTTGGCCCGCGAGCTGGGGGCCCAGTTTGTGGTGACCGGTGTCATCCGGGACCTGGGGTTCACCGATCCGACGGCCTGGGACACCTCGGTATGGGGCGGATTCAAGCGCAGTCTCGGTGCGGTGGATCAGAACCGGCGGTTCGTGGTCGACCTCATGGTTTTCGACGGTTTCAGCGGCTCACCGCTCTATCAGGAACGGTTCGCCACCGAGGCCGAGTGGCGGACCGTGTCGGGGCGTTCCACCGGCTTTGCCTCGGCCGGATTCGAGAGCACCGCCTATGGCCAGGCCGTGACGCGGACACTGGCAGAGATGACCCAGGCGGTGGTGGATGTGCTGGCCTGCCAGCCCTTCATGACCCGGGTGGTTCGGGTGGAGGGGCCGTCGGTGACGCTGGCCTCAGGGGCCACGGCCGGGTTGCGTCCGGGCGATGAATTGCATGTGTACCGGAGTGCCCGGCACTGGGACGCCCTGGCCGGGGCGCCAGAGCTGAGGGATGCCGGGGTGAGCGTGACCCTGAACAACGTGCACCCGGAGTTCAGCAGCGGCCGGATGCCGAAGCTGGCGGGCCAGGTCAACGTACAGCGGGACGACCTGGCCATCATCTGGTAACCGGGACGGTTCAGTCGCGCTCCAGCTGGGCCGCGGCGATGTCCCGGATGCGGCTGACCATGGCGCGCAGGCCATTGCCCCGGGTGGGGGAAATGTGCCGGAACAGGTCCAGTTGTTCGAACAGTTCGTCGATGTCGGTGGTGAGCAGGTCCCGGGGGCTCTTGCCGTTCAGGGCCACCAGGATGATGGCGGCCAGGCCGCGCACGATCATGGCGTCCGAGTCGATCAGCAGGTACAGCCGGTCCCGGGCATCGTCATAGTGGTGGATGAGCCAGACTTGGCTCTGGCAGCCGTGCACATAGTTGTCCTCCACCCGGGCTTCGTCCGGGAAGGGCGGCAGCTGCTTGCCCAGGTCAATGATGTAGGCGTAGCGTTCTTCCCAGTCGTCTAGGAATTCGAAGGCGTCGAGGACATCCTTCAGGGTGGTCTCGGTGCCCAGCGGGTTGTCGAGAAAAGCCCGTGCCTGCACCGTCATCACAGCATCCCCAGTTCCAGTTTGGCCTCGTCGGTGAGCATGTCGTTGCTCCAGGGCGGGTCGAAGGTCAGCTCGACGGTGACCTTGTCAACGTTGGGCACGTGCTCCACCTTCCGCTTGACGTCTTCGGTGATCACCGGCCCCATGCCACAACCCGGCGCGGTCAGTGTCATCCGGATGTGGACGTGGTTGCCGTCCTCGGTGCCGTTCTCGATTCGGCAGTCGTAGATCAGGCCCAGATCCACCACGTTGACGGGAATCTCGGGGTCGTAGCAGTTGCGCAGGGCTTCCCAGACCTGGTTTTCGTTCACGGTGCCATCGGCCGGGGTTTCGAAACTGCTCTCCAGCGGCTGCTTGCCCAGGGCGTCGGCGTCATGCCCCTCGATCCGGGCCAGGTTGCCATTGACCGCCACGGTGAAGGTGCCACCCAGCGACTGGGTGATGGTCACGAAGGTGTCCGCCGGAATCATGATTTCCGTGCCGGAGGGGACGAGCCGGGCTTCCACCTCGCGCTTGGTCAGGACCACTTCCCGTTCTTGCATGCCCACGTTGGCCTCGCTGTCTGGTGTATCAGGCTATGGTAAAGCTTTCGCCGCACCCGCACTCCGCCGTGGCGTTGGGGTTGCGGTACTTGAACAAGGAGTTGACCCCCTCGGTGACGAAATCGATCTCGATGCCGTTGACCAGGGGCAGGTGCTCCTCCTTGACGTACACATCGACGCCGTCGATGTGAAACACCCGGTCGTCCGGCGCCGCCTCGCTCACCCACTGGGTGTCGTACTTGAAACCGGAACAGCCGCTTTTCTTGATGGCCAGGCGAATGCCCCGGGCCTCCGGGTGCTTGTCCAGTTGCTTGCGAACGTGCCGGACCGCGCTCGGCGTCATGGTCACGGAGACGTCCTTGCTTGGGGTGAAGACTTCGGCTGTCATGATTCCACCTCCTTCAGGCAAACAGGCGCTGAATCTTGCGCAGGCCGGCGAACAGCTGTTCAACCTCATCCAGCGTATTGTAGAACGCGAACGATGCCCGCGCCGTGCCGGGCACTGCGTAGAAGTCCATCAGCGGCATCGCGCAATGGTGTCCGGTGCGGATGGCGATGCCCTGCTGGTCCAGCAGCGTACCTATATCACTGGGGTGCAGGCCGGCGATTTTAAAGGACAGGACGGGAACCTTGCGGCGGGCGGTGCCGATGATTTCCATGCCGGGTACAGTATCGACCAGGGCGTTGGCCCGCGCCAGCAGGGCGTCCTCGGCCGCGGCCAGCGCCGTCCGGTCGAGGCGGTCCAGGTAGTCGATGGCGGCGCCGAGGCCGACCGCCTCGGCGATGGCCGGGGTGCCGGCCTCGAATTTGTAGGGCAGCTGGTTCCAGGTGGTCCGCTCGAACGACACCCGCTCGATCATTTCGCCCCCGCCCTGGTAGGGGGGCATGGCCTCCAGCAGCGCCTCTTTGCCGTAGAGCACGCCGATGCCGGTGGGGCCGAACATCTTGTGGGACGAGAACGCGTAGAAGTCGCAATCCAGCGCCTGCACATCGGGCCGGAAGTGGGGCACCGCCTGGGCTCCGTCGATCACCGTCACGACGCCCAGAGCGCGGGCCTCGGCGATCAGCTCCGCCACGGGGTTGATGGTGCCCAGCACGTTGGAAACATGGGCAATGGCCAGTACCCGGGTCCGGTCACCCAGGCGCTGACGGAAGGCGTCCATGTCCAGCTCGCCCTCGGCGGTGAGTTCGATGGGCACGACCCGGGCGCCGGTGCGCTCGGCCACCATCTGCCAGGGCACGATGTTGGCGTGGTGCTCCATGCGGCTGACCAGGATTTCGTCGCCTTCCCTCAGGCGGGGCGCCAGGCCGTTGGCCACCAGGTTGATGGCCTCGGTGGTGCCACGGGTCCAGATGATTTCTCGGGTGCTGGCCGCGTTCAGGAACCGGCGCACCGTTTCCCGGGCGCCCTCGAAGGCAGCCGTGGCCCGATCCCCCAGGGTGTGGGCGCCCCGGTGCACGTTGGCGTGCATTTCCCGGTAATAGCGGTCCATGGCGTCCAGAACGGCAACCGGTTTCTGCGCCGAGGCGCCGTTGTCCAGGTACACCAGGGGCTTGCCGTTCACCTGCTGGGACAGGATTGGAAAGTCCCGGCGGAGGGCCTCGACATCCAAAGCGGCGGTGCTGGCCTCGGACAGGTTGCTCATGGCGGTCATGCCTCCTGGAAGGTTGCCTCGAAGAACTGGTTCAGCCGGGTTTGGGCGGTTTCCCGGACCGCCGGCACCGGAATCTGCGCCACCAGCTCGTTGATGAAGGCCATGGTCAGCAGGACATGGGCCTCGCGCCGGCCGATGCCACGGGAGACCAGATAAAAGACGGACGTTTTGTCGAGCTGGCCGATGGTGGCTCCGTGGGCGCATTTGACGTCGTCGGCGTAAATCTCCAGCTCCGGCTTGGTATCGATTTCGGCACCGTTGGACAACAGCAGGTTCTTGTTGTTCATCTCGGCGTTCGACTTCTGGGCATCCGGATGAATGTGAATGCGGCCGTTGAACACCACGTGGGCCTGGTCGGCGGCGATGTTGCGATAGGTTTCCTCGCTGTTGCCGTGGCCGACCACGTGTTCGATGTTGGTGTGGTTGTCGTAGTGTTGCGCCCCCTGAGCGACCACCACGCCATTGAGCTTGCACTCGGCGCCTTCGCCTTCCAGACGCACCTGCAGGTCATGCCGGCGCAGGGCACCGCCAAAACCGACGCAATGGCTTTCGAAGCGGGAGTTACGCTGCTGACGCACACCGGTGGCGCCGATGTGCTGGATGCTATCGCCTTCCATGTCCAGGCGAATGCTGGTCAGGTGGGCGCCTTCGTCGAGGCAGAATTCGGTAACCGCGTTGACCAGGACCTGAGCTTGGCCGTTGCTGCCGCTGGAAATGAATTCCTCGACCAGCGTCAGGCGGCTGTGGCGCCCGGCATCCACGAAAATCCGGGGAAAGGCGGAGCCACTGGCGTCGGCGTTGACTTCGTGGATGATGTACAACGGCTGATCCAGAACGGCATCCGGTTGCAGGCGGATCAACAGGCCATCCTCGAAGCGGGCGCTGTTCAGCTGTGCCAGTTGCACCGACTGCGGCGTCAGCGTGTGGTCCAGGCGGCCGGCCAGTTCCCGCGCTTCCTGTTCGTCCAGGTCGCTGAAACTGGTGATGGTGATGCCGTCCAGGTCCGGAAACTCGCTGGCCTCGGGCAGCATGACGCCGTTCAGGAACACCACCTTGTAGCCGGGAACCGCCAGGCTGGTGCCGGTCTTGCCTTCCGCCGGCAGGGAAATGGCCATGTCGTCGGCCAGTTTCAGGTGCCGGGCGGAGTATTTCCAGTTCTCGGTTTTCCGGGTCGGCAGCGGCATGCCCAGCAGGGCGGCGGCGCGCTGCTTGCGCAGCGCCAGCAGGGGCTGGGGCAGGCTCTGGCCGGCCGGGTGCAGAAACGCGGAGGATAGGGTAGGGGCTGGCTTCATTCCGCGAACTCCTCAGTTGGCCGGTGCGTCGGCGGCGTCTTCGTCCTTGATGCCGAGCCAGCCGTAGCCTTTCTCTTCCAGCTCCAGGGCCAGTTCACGGCCGCCGGATTTGATGATCCGGCCTCCGGCCAGCACGTGCACGTAGTCGGGCACGATGTGGTTCAGCAGGCGCTGGTAGTGGGTGACCATCAGGATTGCCCGGTCCGGGGAGCGCAGGGCGTTGACGCCGTCGGCGACGACCTTCAGGGCGTCGATGTCCAGCCCGGAGTCGGTTTCGTCGAGAATCGCCAGTTTCGGCTGCAACAGCAGCGCCTGCATGATTTCGTTACGTTTCTTTTCACCGCCGGAAAAGCCCTCGTTGACTCCCCGCTTGAGGAAGGACGGGTCCAGGTCCACCTGCTTGCACACCTCGCGGGCCAGTTTCATGAACTCGGCCGCGTTCATGTCCTCCTCGCCCCGGTGCTTGCGCATGGCGTTGACGGCGGTGCGCAGGAACTGCAGGTTGCTGACGCCGGGGATTTCGACCGGGTACTGGAAGGCCAGGAAGATGCCTTCGCGTGCCCGCTCCTCGGTCTCCAGCTCCAGCAGGTTCTGGCCATTCAGGGTCACCTCGCCCTCGGTTACTTCAAATGCTTCGTTGCCTGCCAGCACCTGGGACAGGGTGCTCTTGCCGGAACCGTTCGGGCCCATGATGGCGTGGACTTCGCCCGCCTTGATCTCCAGGTTGATACCTTTGAGGATTTCCTTGTCCTCAACGGATGCGTGCAGGTTCTTGATGCTCAGCATTTGTGGGGTTCTCTCTCGTCAATCGGTGTGAATTCGTTCGCCAATGCCCGCGGGGCGAGGTCAGCCCACGGACCCCTCCAGGCTGACTTCCAGCAGCTTGCCGGCCTCGACCGCAAACTCCATGGGCAGCTCCTTGAACACCTCCTTGCAGAAACCGTTCACGATCATCGAGACGGCCTGTTCCGGGTCGATGCCCCGTTGCCGGCACAGGAACAGCTGCTCGTCACTCACCTTGGAGGTGGTGGCCTCGTGCTCGACGATGGCGGACTTGTTCCGGCTCTCGATGTAGGGGAAGGTGTGGGCACCGCAGCGGTCGCCGATCAGCAACGAGTCGCATTGGGTGAAGTTGCGTGCGCCCTCGGCGCCCGGGCCGAACTTCACCAGGCCCCGGTAGGCATTGGAGCTGCGGCCGGCGGAGATGCCCTTGGAGATGATGGTGCTTTTGGTGTTCTTGCCCAGGTGGATCATTTTGGTACCGGTATCCGCCTGCTGGTAGTTGTGGGTCAGCGCCACGGAATAGAATTCGCCGACGCTGTTGTCGCCCCGCAGCACGCAGCTGGGATACTTCCAGGTGATGGCGGAGCCGGTTTCCACCTGGGTCCAGGAGATCTTGGAGTTCTTGCCGATGCAGGCGCCGCGCTTGGTGACGAAGTTGTAGATGCCGCCTTTGCCCTCTTCGTCGCCCGGGTACCAGTTCTGGACGGTGGAGTACTTGATCTGGGCGTCGTCCAGCGCCACCAGTTCGACCACCGCCGCGTGCAGCTGATTCTCGTCGCGCATCGGCGCGGTGCAGCCTTCCAGGTAGCTGACGTAGCTGCCTTCGTCGGCGATGATCAGGGTGCGTTCGAACTGACCGGTGTTGGCGGCGTTGATGCGGAAGTAAGTGGACAGCTCCAGCGGGCAGCGCACGCCTTTGGGGATGTAGACGAAGGAACCGTCGGAGAATACCGCCGAGTTGAGCGCGGCGAAGTAGTTGTCACTGGGGGGGACCACGCTGCCCAGGTACTTCTGGACCAGCTCGGGGTATTTCTGGACCGCCTCGGAAATCGGGCAGAAGATCACGCCGGCCTCGGCCAGCTGTTCCTTGAAGGTGGTGGCCACGGACACGGAGTCGAACACCGCATCCACCGCCACGCCCGCGAGTTTGGCCCGCTCGTGCAGGGGAATGCCGAGCTTCTCGTAGGTTCTGAGCAGCTCCGGATCCACCTCGTCCAGACTCTGGGGCATGTCTTCCCGTTTCTTGGGAGCGGAGTAATAGGAAATGGCGTTGTAGTCCACTTTCGGGAAGTGGACGTGGGCCCAGTCCGGTTCGTCCATTTCCAGCCAGCGACGGTAGGCTTTCAGGCGCCACTCGAGCATGAACTCAGGTTCCCGCTTCACCTCGGAGAGGCGGCGGATAACGTCTTCGTTGAGACCGGGCTCGAAGGTATCGGCTTCGATTTCGGTCACGAAGCCGTGCTCGTATTCCCGTTTGATCAGCTCTTTCACCTCGTTGTCGGTGGTCGCCATGATCGTCGCTCCGTAATCTCTCATCGCGGGCTTATGGCCCTTGGTTTCTTCGCCGGCCGCCGGCTCGGCGGGCGAACGTGGTGTCTCGTTGGTGTTGCCGCGGACGTTCTTCCGTCGCTTCTGGCGAGCGATTATACAATACCAGAGTAAAATAGTCAGGTATTAAATCGGGCGTGGGGGGATTATACCTTAATCCCCCGGTCGGGCACTAAAGTCCAGGCCATGGCGGTGATCGACGGGGCCGCGGGTGGCCCCGCAGGTTCAGGCGCTGGCCTCGGCGGTCCCGGCGGGGGTCAGGATGCGGGTCAGGTAGCTGTGTTCGAGGCTCGGCGGCAGGTTGTCCGGGCGCGGAATGCGCACCACGTGGCCACTGCCGGGGGCGTAGGCCATGGTCTCGCCCTGCCGGTTTTCCATGGTGTTCGCGCAGAAACGGAGGTTGCCGGCCGGGGTGATCAGCTCCAGCGTGTCGCCTGGGGCGAACTTGTTTTTTACCTCGATGGTCAGCCAGCGGTCGTCGCAGTCGGCGACGGTGCCCACCACTTGCTGGGTGCCCAGATAGGAGGTGCCCTGTTCGTACGTCTGGTACTCCTCGGGCAGGTGCCGGCGCAGGAAACCTTCGGTGTAACCCCGGTGCGACAGCGCTTCCAGCTCGTCCATCAGCTGTTTGTCGAACGGCCTGCCGTGCAGGGCGTCGTCGATGGCGCGGCGGTAGACCTGGGTGGTCCGGGCCACGTAATAGGTGCTCTTGGTGCGGCCCTCGATTTTCAGCGAGTGCACGCCGATGTTGATGAGCTCCGCCACGTGCTGCACCGCGCGCAGGTCCTTGGAGTTCATGATGTAGGTGCCGTGCTCGTCCTCGTAGGCGGGGATGAAACTGCCCGGCCGGTTCGGTTCCTCCAGCAGCATTTCCCTGGGTTCGACCTGCTGGACCCGGGGCTGGGACGAGGTGGCGATCAGGTCGCCGGTGTCGTCGTGGCCGTGTTGCACGGTTTTGTAGTTCCAGCGGCAGGCATTGGTGCAGGCGCCCTGATTGGCGTCCCGGTGATTCATATAGCCGGACAACAGGCAGCGGCCGGAGTAGGCCATGCACAGGGCGCCGTGCACGAACACTTCCAGTTCCATCTCCGGCACCCGTTCACGGATCTCCCGGATTTCGTCCAGGGCCAGCTCC
>MDTD01174702.1_pt1 | contig 35148 bp, 24 predicted proteins | sample 811221 | NCBI WGS metagenome assembly MDTD01 (sample SAMN05326646, study PRJNA326480) | marine metagenome | isolation source: seawater | place: Pacific Ocean: South West | collected 2011
AGCCAGAGCCAGATCCTGAGCCCGAACCAGAACCTGAGCCCGAACCAGAACCTGAGCCAGAGCCAGAACCAGAGCCCGAACCAGAACCAGAGCCCGAACCAGAGCCCGAACCAGAACCAGAGCCAGAGCCGGAGCCCGAACCAGAGCCAGAGCCAGAACCAGAGCCCGAACCAGAGCCCGAACCAGAGCCCGAACCAGAGCCGGAGCCAGAGCCAGAGCCAGAGTCAGAACCAGAGCCAGAGTCAGAACCAGAGCCCGAACCCGAACCCGAACTAGTGTCCGAACTCGAACCGGAGCCTTCGCCAGACGTCACACTCAAGCCAGAAAATCTGCTTATTCGAGGTGCGGAGGAAGGGGCCGACGAGTCCAGTGATGTTGGGGAAGATCCGACCGAAGTGTTTGCCATGAACTTCGGTCCTGCATCTGCGCCAGGGGCAGAGTTTTCAGACCTTTTTGAATCCCAAACACAAGGGCCTGTTACACCGGCCGAGGTGTCTCAAGGATTGCCGGAAGAACAGGCAGAAAATTCAGTTCAACCGGTACATGAGAACGACAGCAATGTAGTCGACGGATTGGCAGATTCCGTAGAACCTGTTGAGAGAGAGGCAGAGGCAGGGGACACATCTGAGTCGCAATCGGTCGCAAATCAGCGTGAAGTCGAAATAGAAGTTCCCGTTGAGGATGCCTGGGTTCGAACCGATCTGACCGATGAGGAGAGTTTGGATGCGTATGCGGGGGTGAGTACTGAGAAACTCCCGTCTTATGAGACTCTGATTGAGGAGGCCGTTGAGTTGAAGCGCGCGGAAGAGGAAGCGGAAGACGCAGGTAAGGCAGAGCAACCTGAGAAGGAGGTCCACACGATCGGCGATGTCGATGCGGGCCCGATACACGATGAGCACGCCGCGCCAGCACAGCACGAGCAGGAAGTGGATAGAGTGAGAGCGGATGCTGAGGCCTCGTTGGAGGCAAATGAGGTCGAGCTACCTACTGAATCGGCTCGTGAGCCAGCAGAACCCAACGAGAGCGAGGAGTCGGCACCGACTTCCCTGCCTGAGGTAGAGCAAGCTAATTCGGTACCAAACCCAAGTGATACGGTTTCACCGCCGGTCGCGTTCACTGACAAAAACAAGGAAGCGGCGGAACATAGCGATGTGTCTCCCGTGCTCCCGAGCCAGGAGAAAACGGAATTTAATGGCGACGACGTCGCTGCCAAAGCCCCTGCGGGTGATGGCTTGGATGATTTCGATGATTTCTTCAACAAGCTACCGGGCGAGTTTGATGAGGGAGCAGAGGAGGTTGCGGAGCAACTCCCGTCCAAGGAGGACAAAAAGTTCCTCAAGCAACAAATCAAAGAAGGGCGGAAAACCTTCATGGAGACGGGTGCTATTAAGCAGCCGACGGCCAAGGAGCGAGAGGCGCTGCGGAAAGAGTTCGATGTCGTCAGAAAGCTTGAAGAGGACAAGAAGAAGAAAAAGAGAAACCTCCTTCTAGCTGGCATCGTTACGGCAGTTGTCGTCGGTTGCGCGGTACTATTCGGCTCCGGCGCTATCGGACCTCTTAGCCAGGATGATACCCGTTCTGGGCCTGCTGCTCCTAACTTTGCTAACACGGCGACCGTGGAGGAGAAGCCTGAACCGGCTCCTGTGATTGAAGAGGATATCGTCGCGGAACCCGATGTTGGTGTGAAGGTTACTAAAAAGGTCACCCGCAAAAAGGTTCCTGCGAAGAAAGACACGTCAACCCAGGTTCGCAAGAGAACGGTTGAGGAAGCCGCGGTAGAAAAGTTCAAGAAAATGACACCAGAAGAAATCGCAGCCATGACTGCTCGGCGAGGAAAGAAGATGCGTGTTGTCAATGTCGCACCGTCACAGGTCGACGCTGATGCAGCCAAAGCGCTGGCAGCCAAAAAGGAGCTTGAGCAGTCGAATACCCCTCGACTCAAGGAGATCCACACTCGGCTCAAGCGGCGTAGTAAGCGTATGATCAAGTGCAAGAATGGTACGGAGGAGAGTATCCAGGTCGTCTTAACGATTGGAGCGACAGGTACACTATCCGACCTGAAGGTCAACAACGGTTCTGCAGAGAAGAGGAATTGTGTCGCCAAGGAATTGAAGCGATTGCAGTTTCCACCAGGCAATAGCGAAATGGTCGTAAAGAAGAGGTTCGTTGTTCCCTAGCGATGGACTAAGTCGGCAGGAGAAGTCTTTTGAGAATCGGTTCAAGACAAGCGATGCAGATCCTTTGGGCTGTGTCTTGCATGGCACTATTGGCGAGCGTAGCTCACGGCCAGAGTGAGTTTCCAAAGTCTCAGCAAACAATGGAAGTGGTCGGTTTCTCCGAGGATGGGAAGCTGTTTGCGCTGAAAACTAAGGATGAGGAGGGGCGGCATGCATACCAAGTCCGGTCGTCTCGAAAGGGAAAGATTGAGCAGGTCTATTCATTTTTTGAGGGAGAGGAAAAGAAGGCTTGGCGGAAGGTTAAGCGCAAACACGGAATCAAGGCCGAACCCTCGGAAACGGCAGAAAACGAGAAATTAGGAATTACCCTTGTGACTGCCCAGAAAGGTGAAAAACTGATGCTCTACGTGATGAAGGGCGAGCGCGTGAAGACATACGGATCGGTGTCCGTACAGAAAGCACAGGATGGGAAAAAGGCGGCTACGGCGAATGTGTCACAGCTAGTCTGGGGGCCAAAGGGCAAGCATGTGGTGATGGTCTATCACCAAAAATTGAAGAAGCCTTTTCCTTGGAAAAGTGACGCCGTCCACGCCTTTAAGTTCAAAGCGTATAAGGCAAGTTTTGGCGAGTAAGCAAAGCAGAGACGAGAGGCGACGTGACACGACGACGTGATCGTCATCGGCGACTTAGTCGACGCAACTATGTGGGGGAAAAGGCGTCGACGACCAAGCTGCAGTTGGTGATGGCCTGCGGCCTCTTAGCGATGCTCTTGGCGTTAGGCCCAACTTTAAGTGACGGTGCTGCTGGTTGCTTCCAGGCCGTTAGTGGCACCGTGGATGAAGCTCCGGCGCGGCACGAGAAGCACCAACTTCCGACAACTCGCGTAAAGATCCATCCGGAGCAAGACGCAGCGGATGTTTCGAATATTACGGACATCTCGACCGAGAAAGATGCCGGCGGGCAAGCATCGGGACTCGACACAAAGGAAAAGGCTTTGAAGGCACGCCCTTCTGATGAGTAGTGGATGCTTGGTACCTGAACTTGTTGCGACCCTAAAATAAAGAGAGGGGATGCAGCCGTCACTCTGCATCCCCTCCGGGGACAACGGAGGACTCGAACCGTCTAGAGATCGAGCCACTCCGAAGTAGACTTGCGCAGCCCTTGGTCTCACTGAACGCCTTGCATAGGGGGGCTAGGATCCTTTGTTGCTGCTATCCGCCAAGTGTCAGGGGGGAAGACAGTCTCGGTCGGTGCGCGAACGCGGATCAAAAGACGTTTCAGACGAGAACGCGAACTCGCGTCAAGTCGTGTTCTAAATTTTCAAAGTTAGTAAAAGCAACCCGCTGCAACCCGTAGCTATTCCGTACTTGGAGCAGTTTGCGTCTGTTCGCGACTCTATTTCTTGGAAGCGAGTGCCTTTTCGAGCTTGGTAATCCGCTTCTTTAGTTCATCAACAGACTTCTTCGTTGGTGCCGAATTAGCCTTCTTTCGGATTGTCTCCATCTTCTTGGCAAGTTTCTCGAAATCAGTTGCGAGTGCGCTGACTTCGGAAGCGCGTGCGAGACCGAGCTTCTCGATTGCTTCCTCACTCAACTTAAGGCCTTGGCCCACGATATCTTCGCCGATCTTCGTGCTCTGACCCACAAAGTCGTTGGTCTTCAGTTTGGTTAGTAATTCTTCAACATTGAGCTGTCCTTTGACAGTTTGACCCAGTGTTTCCAGTCGCTTCTTTCCATCGGCTTCGAGCTTATTGAGGAAGTCGCGAACGTCCTTCTCTCGCTCCTGAAATTGGGAATTCAGCTGAGCAAAAGTGTCTGTCCAAATCTTCTCGATTTGTTCTTTCGTTTCGTTCACGAATTTTTTCACGCCAGTGGCGTCTTGGGTCTCTGCTGTTTGTGCTTGTGCAACCATGACAATGTTCTCCTTGATGCTGATGACGCGAACATTACGCACCGCGTCATGAGGGTCAAGGTGTGTTTTGATGCGATGCGTTATTTTTGAGTTAAGGTTCTGAAATTATTCGGTTAAAAAAATGACGCGGAGGTTTTTTTGTGCGTCATTGTCTCGCGGTTATGTTCCGTTTTGAGTGCTCAAATGAAGGATTGGTGGTCAATCGTCGGTCTATTCGATATGAACGTAGGATGATTAAGCCTAGACGAACGCTGAAGATACTTCTCGCGACTATTGTCATCGGATTCAGTACGCTCTCTGCCCATGCTCAGTCGGGTCCGGTAGACCTTACCCGGCTCCATTGGACGAGTGGAGAGCACTGGCTCATGAGTGTACCCGTGGAGATGACGGGCACGTTCACACACGTCGGTGCCATCTCGTTCAGGAGTTGGGATCAGGAAGGAATGACGCAGCGTCCGCACGATGATTTGGGTTTATTGCGCCTCAATTTGTCGCCGAAATTGGTGGCAACCGGGAACACATGGCCCGTCTTTCAGCACTACATTGCGGAAGTAGAGTTGGAAGCGCGTGAGTACATAAGCGATTCGGGTGCAGACCTTCAGGGCGTAGATTCTGTCGATCCTGGGAGGATCTCTCGTTCAGGATGGAGTGATGCACGGCTGCTACAAGCCTACGTACAAGCAGTCGGTGAGCACTGGGCGCTGAAGGCGGGTTTGAGCCGATCCCATTGGGGAGCTGGAATGCTCTCCAACAGCCATCGAGCCTCAAAAGCGAATGTCTTCAGCAGTCCATTCGGTGCGTCACCGTATGTGGACCGTTTCTTTCGTGCACAACTTGTCAGTTTTCCTTGGGGATCGAAAAAGCATGGTACGAAGCGCTACACTCCACTCACTGTCGCATTAGCTGGAGATGCGACACTTGATGATGGGAGTTCGGATTGGCTCGCAGGCGATAGGTCATACACGGCAATAGGGGCCCTCATCGCGGAGTTTCCTTCAGGGACATCCGGCCTTTATGTCGCGCACAGGATTCAGGATCATGGTCAAGGAGGCCAAACCGAAGCCACAGCCATCGATCTGACCGCTGATTTTTCCCTGCACTTTGGTAAGACACGTCTAAGGATGATGGGTGAGGCTGCACTTGTTGTTGGCTCCACTGATTATGCTCAAAGCGTCTTTACAGAGGGGGCACACGACATTCTAAGCCACGGAGGCGTCGCGCGTCTCGGTGTGGTCCATGGCATCTTTGAAGGTGTACTAGAGGGCGGGTGGGCCTCCGGTGATGACAATCCCTACGATCAAACCGTTAGGTCGTTTTCGTTCAGCTCCGGTTACCGGGTTGGTGTCCTGATGTTCAATGAAGTGATCCGGACGAGTGCGGCGGCAAGCGCACTTAACATTGCGGATCCAGACTTGCGAGACGTAGCCCCACGTGCCCTGGATAAGGTGACTCACCGTGGTGGGGTCCGGGAAGCAATTTACGTCAATCCCAGGGTGGCTCTTCACCCCACGAAAGACCTGCACGTCATGGCAGGTTTTCTCTATGCTCGTTCGTTTGGTGAATACACCGATCCTTTCTGGAGTTCATTGGTCGGGGGAGTGTCGGCCGGACCAAACGGCGCTGTGAAGCAGAGTGACCTTGGCTACGAACTTGATGTCGCAGTTCAGTATGACTTTAATCTGGAAAACCTCAGTCTCGGACTGCGTGGTGAATTCGCTTACTTCGTTCCGGGGCGCGTGTTTGACTTACCCAACGGAGAGCGTGCCGCGGACGTGATTGGGGCCGGACTGCAATTGGAGGCGCGGCTATGAACCGATTCATATGTTACCTGTGTCTTGCCTTATCCATCTACGTTTTCGGATGCGATACAGGCAGGGATTTGAAGCAGGCCGCTGGGCTCGCAGAGGCTGAGTCAGCCCAACAAGGTCCAGCTGTGATCTATGACCCGCTACTTAAACCGGTCGCTGAAGTTCCCTTTCCAAACGATCTTTTGCTGGAGTCCACGGACAGCACGGTAACGGGAATGAGGTGGAACATATCCACCGAGGCTCCGACTTACGTTGAGCGACGGCTGCGCCGTCAGTTGAATCGGCTGGATGGTTTTGGTCCATTTGCACCCATTACAGTCAGTTTTAACGGCCCGCTGGACTTGGCTACAGTCGATGACAATTCGGTCATGGTTGTGAATATAGAGCCCGGGCATAAGAACGAAGGAAAAGTCGCGTTTTTGGATTTAGGACGCGGATATTTTCCAGCCGAAGCTGCGAGAATTCGGGCGTATTGGGGATACGACCCCAAGAAGGATTTACCTGACTTCTTGATGGGCGAAGACAACGAGGTTGATCTTGATGGTGACGGCGTGGCCGAGAGAATTTACCACTACGACTTCTCCACAAACACGCTCATGCTCCGTCCCGTTGTGCCCGTGGATCAAGGAGCCCGACATGCAGTTTTGATTACTCGAGGCGTGCGTGGTTGGACCAATGCGACGCCGACATCCGAGCCGAGTGCTCCAGTCCGTTCGCCTTTTGAGCTGAAAGCCCATGCTGCACAAGCTCCCGACGTGGCTCGTGCGGCCGAGTTGGTGGGCCTTGCGCTGGACGATTTAGCGTTTGGCTGGACGTTCACCACTGCCAACATGGCCTCCGACATGACACACATTAGGCGTGGGCTCTATGGCCAAGGAGCCCTCAAGCGTCTCGGTGAGGACTTCAAGCCCACCTTCTCCGAGGTTCGTGCCCTAGAAGACCTAAACGAATTTACGATTCTCGGTGCCGCCGACATTGAATTGGATCCGAGGGATCATCCGTACACCCTTCAACCACAAGTGTTGGCCGACATCATGGACGTACTAAGCAATGTCCTACCGATGATTAGTGGAGGCTTGAATAACGTTGATTACGTCGTGTTTGGAAGCTACGAGTCACCGGACGTCCGTACAGGGGAGCACAAGAGCCTCGGCCTAAACACGTTTACAGGCGAAGGTGATGTGGGGGTCGCAACCGTGCCGTTCATGCTCTCCGTTCCAAAGGAGACGGACGTTCATAAACCACCATTCCCGGTCGTGATCTATTTCCATGGTACCAATACGAGCCGGTTGGAGATGTTGGCCATCATGGACAGCTTGGCCCGCCAAGGCGTGGCTGGACTATCAATCGACGAGGCTGGTCATGGGCCGATCGTCGCCGATCTTCCTTTCCTATTCGAAGACAGCGATCTCGCACCGGAACTGCTCGAGTTAGCTGTCCCCGTTTTGGCCGAGTTCATGGCGCCGCACCGATGGGAGGAGTTCCAGGACCTCAGCACGAGCGAGGCGATGGTCAAGTTGAAGGAGATCCCTCTTTTTGCGGAGTTCGGTGTGATTGGAAGGGCCGAGGATGCTAATGGTGATGGAATCGCGACATCAGGCGAATCGTTTTTCTCGGCCGACCCGTTCAAACTCTGTGGGTCGTTTCAGCAGGATCTTGTAGACTTTTTCCAGCTTGTAAGAATTCTTCGAGGCTTCGAGCCCTCCAAGATGCCGGCTGCGCTTGATGAGCCCCGAGCTGCACCGACCGAACGCTTGATGGAAAACATTATGGCCGGTGATTTCAATGCAGACGGAGTGTTGGATATTGGTGGTCCAAACGTGCACTTGGGAACAGCGGGCACGAGTCTTGGAGGATTCCATGCGATCATGGCCGCAGCAGTCGAGCCGGAGATCAGCGTCTCAACACCGATTGTGGCGGGTGCAGGATTTGGTGATGTCATGCTGCGAACACGCCTTTCCATGGTGTCCGAGCCCATTTATCACGAGATATTCGGCCCTTTGGTTGTCGGATGCCCGGATAAAGAAGGCGGCGTTTTTATCTCCCTGAATAACGAAGCGGATCGCTGCAATCTAGATGCAGCCAAGCAGAACAGCTTTGCACACATCCCCAATGTGATGTCCAAGAGTCGCATCCTGCTGGAGAATCTCGACAACGGAGAGGTTAGAGAAGTCGTAAGCGGAGAGGATGGTGGATTCTCCCTTGGTATCGAGTCAGACCGTTGGGATCAGTTGCAGATAACCCTGGCTTCTAAGGATCAGGGTGAACTCAGTATTCTTGTGCAAACGCCCTACAGCGGGTCCGGATTTGAGCGTAATACACCGGACTTCCGTCGCTTTTGGACCATCAGCCAACAAGTCTTGGATCGCTGCGATCCATCCACGTTGGCCCATCACCTCTTTCTTGAGCCGTTAGAGGGACATGAACCGGTTAATCTACTCCTTGAAAATGCGATTGGTGATGAAACGGTGCCCATTTCGGCGGGTATTTCCCTGGCTCGAATAAGCGGAGCATTGGGCCGAACGCGTGAAGAGTGGGAACCCATTATGCAAAAACTCATCGACCGAAGGGTTGTCGCTGGCTCATCAGATTACGATGTCGATGATGCACTGGGAGATAACCCCGCTGACGCAGCACCCATCGGACCTTTTCCCGGTGTGGATACTGGACGAGGGGTTGCTACCATTCGCTTTGCAGATGTCGATGGTCATCACGAGTGGATCGGGGCCGTTAATCAGAGTGCTGATTTGGACCGAGCCATCTACTCCCAGAGTAGAATCAGTCTCTTTCTGAGTGCGGATGGCGCATGGGTCACGGACAACCTATGCATTGCTGATGTGCAAGCCCAATGCCTGGATGAGCCAAGCAACTTCTTTCCCTAATTCTAGGCGACTCGCAGGGGCCAAGCCTATGGAAAGGTAAAGACACTACGGACCGCGAATACCGGGTAGTCGGCCATCATATTAAGTATGAGCACGAAGAGAATGAATGTTCCCGTGAAGCTTACAATCGCCAGGGCCGCGTATTCGACCCAGTTGCGCCGTTTGGCTGAAAGTAAGGTAATTCCTACAGATGCTAAAATGCTGATTAAGACGACGAAGATCAGGAGTCTTAGGTCGAGTGCGACCCAGGCGCCATAGTGCCACTCGCTTGCTGCCTCTGCTAAAATTAGGCCCTGCATCAGATGTCTTTTTCAGCCTCCGTCTGACCACAGACTAGATGAAGATTAAAATAGTTCACAGTCATATGACACAGGATTGGTGCCAATAAGTTACCTGTCAAAAGGCTTAACCATCCGAGCAAGAGTCCTGCCAGGGTAGCGAAAATCGCCCATGCGCGATACCTGGCCGATAGACCTCCATGCATGAGGCCGAAACATATGACCGTAGGATAAAACCCGATGAATTCTTGAAGCGCTCCTCGAAACAAGATCTCCTCTCCGATTGCACTGGTAATGGCCAAAACGGTGATGGCCGAAGTCGGTGGTGAGCCTAAGAGTGAGCGAAATTCGTCATTAAGACGTTTCACGGTCTTTAAGTTCCGAAACATCCATGTCAGGCCGACGACGAGTATCCCAGACACACATCCGTAGAGCGTATCCCGAGCGACAGTCTCGCCAGTGCCGAAGATCAGGGCGGAGGAAGAGATATTCATTGTGGCCAAGACAGCCAAACCAACTACGCTCATGAGTCCGTAAAAAACCAGGGCGCTTATGACCAATGCGGTCGGGCTGGGCCGGTCATCGGGGTCTATCATGGGGTGCTCAATTCTCCTTGGTGCGTAATGGTACAGTTGCCGGTGCTGTTTGTAGCCAAAAAATTGAGACCAATTTTTGGACCGGATCTGGGAGCGGGGTTAGAACCGACCCGTGAGCCGATCTCCAAACAGACTTATCACCTTAGCTGCCCTGCTTCTATGCTTGGTTGGCTGCCGTGGACCCGGTGAGGACCGGTCGAAGCTGAAGCTTCAAATCGATCCTCAGCTTGCGACCTCAGATTGGGTCGATGGTCCAAGACACGAGGCCTCGGTTACCGAGATTGAAACTCAGAGCAAGAAGTACGCGGAAGAACTTTTTGCGCCTAACCCAATGCCAACGGAAATGCCAAGCAGTGCGAAGAACCGGTTGGCGACTAGCGTGAAGGCGCTTGAGTCCGGTTCGGCGAAGGGGCGACCTGCCTGGTCGGAAGGTATTCCCGAGCCACCCCGTGTTCAGGCACATGATTTACCGAAGCCCTGGCCAATTCAGGTACAACAGGGTGAATCGCTTCGAACGATTGCCCGCTGGGCGGGGACGACGACGACCCGTATTCTCAACGATAATAAAGGGACACTCGGACGCCGTAAGTGGCTTCGTGCAGGCGATCGATTACACATCACAATGAGCGCCAATCAGAAAGTCTCGTTTGATAAGACCCGAGAACGGCACAGCCAGACGAGACTCGATAACTACTTTGCCACCAGGTACATCGCTAAGGTCGTGGTCTACCGCGTCAATCGCCACGAGTCGGTTTCTGATGCTGCAAGACGATACGGTGATGTGCCCCTCTGGTTACTCCAGGAATTCAACAAGCGAGACTTCACCCGCTTACGCCGCGGTGCGGAAATCCTTATTCCCGTCGTAAAGCGATACAATAAGGCTGACGGCCTTCCCCCTGCATTAGAACTCATTGATGCCAGTGGCGAAGTCCTAAGTTCTGAGAAGAAGGTCCAGGTTGAGGCACGGATGAACGACGACCTCATGGGACGAGCCCGCTTAGCCATCGACGATGGGAGCTTTTTCGAGCGAGGATCGAGCCTAGGTCACGGTGCCCCTCGCGGCGTATTGCCGACCTACGGTCAGTTCAATCAGCAGCCGGCAGTACCGGCTGCCCCAGCTGTTCAGCAGGCTGGTCGTATTCCTGCCGCCGCGACGCATGCGGTTGCGCCGCCCCCCAAGCCGCGCGAAGTCCTTGTGAAAGCAGGGGAGACACTCGGAAAGTACGCCAAATGGTCAGGGATCTCAGTGCGTGCCATCAAGCGCGCGAACCCTGGCCTTAACCCAGATCGAATACGCATTGGTATGCGTATTCGCCTGCCCCTCAATGATGATGCATGGGGACGCTTCGTTCTAGCGCGTGCGGGCCGAAAGGCGCGTCCAGTCGCACCCACAGCCCAACCCACAGCCAATCACCCAGTGCAGGCCGCGCCAGTTGCTGTAAAGGTGCCTGTCGCAACGCCTAAACCAGAGGTGTACAAGCCTCACGTCTACAAAGCCCCCGTCGCTCCGAATGCGTTGGGAACGCTGGCCCACACATCCTCCCCGGTAAATACTGCACCAAGTGCGCTTCTCGAGGTCTTCTACACGGTGAAGTCTGGCGATATTGCGTCAAAGATTGCGCGCAAGAACAAGCTGACCTTGGCCGAGCTAAGTGCGCTAAATCCAACACGAAATCTCCACTTACTGAAAATCGGTCAAAAACTCCGAATTCAGTGAGTCGTTGAGGCGCCTTTTTAGAGGGTCTTTTCCGCATCGTAAGTGCTTGTTTTTAATGGCTTTATAAGTCTTTACTCGGTTGCTCTGGCGTGGTAAGAAAACACCCTCAGATGCCGCTACATGTAGGCACTGAAAGAGCCGAATAACGAGCTTTTGACGAGGGAATGAGGCGTGCACGAGGTGCGACGACCTCGTTGTGAGTTACCTATGGAGTTGAGATGAGCGAGTCCGAAGACAATGTAGAAGTCGAGTCCGGGGCAGAGGCTGCCGAGTACGGCGCGGATAGCATTAAGGTGCTAAAAGGACTGGAGGCCGTCCGTAAGCGTCCTGGCATGTATATCGGTGACACGGATGACGGGTCAGGACTTCACCACATGGTCTTTGAGGTGGTCGACAACTCCGTCGACGAGGCTCTTGCTGGCCACTGTGACGCTGTAAAGGTGGTGATTCATGTCGATAATTCCGTAACGGTTGAAGACAACGGTCGCGGTATTCCGGTGGGAGCTCACCCCGATGGCCGAAGCGCAGCAGAGGTCGTGATGACCGAGTTGCACGCGGGCGGGAAGTTTGACGACAACTCATACAAAGTGTCTGGTGGACTACACGGTGTCGGTGTCAGCGTGGTGAACGCCCTCAGTGAGCGGGTTGTTCTCGAGGTTTGGCGGGACGGCAAACACCACAAGCAAACCTATGAGCGAGGCAAGCCTGTATCGGGGCTCGATGTTCTAGGAAGTGTGGATCGCACAGGAACTCGGGTTACCTTCAAGCCTGACCACGAGATGTTTGCTATCACTGAGTATAGCTACGACATCCTAGCAAGCCGATTGCGAGAATTGGCTTATCTCAATCGTGGCGTAAAAATCATTCTCACCGACGAGCGTGAGGACGAAAAGACTCAGGAATTCTGTTACGTCGGGGGAATCAGCTCCTTCGTTGAGGACATGAATCGAACCAAGCGCGCGTTGCATGAGGATGTCATCTACGTTCTTGGTACTCGAGACGACATCGAGATCGAAATCGCACTTCAATGGAACGATTCCTACCAGGGTCAAGTCTTCTGCTTTACGAACAACATTCGAAACCGGGATGGTGGGGCTCACCTGACTGGCTTCAAAAGTGCATTAACGCGCTCGATGAACAGCTACGCAGAGCAGGCCGGTCTACTCAAACAGTTGAAGATGAGCCTTGGCGGAGATGATATCCGCGAGGGTCTGATCTGCGTTCTGTCGGTCAAGGTTCCCGACCCGAAATTCTCTTCGCAGACCAAGGATAAGTTGGTTTCAAGCGAAGTGAAGAGTGCCGTTGAGGTGATGGTCAACGAGAAGCTGGCCGAGTTCCTCGAGGAAAACCCTCAAACCGGACGTGCCATCGTGGCGAAGGCTGTTGATGCAGCGCGTGCACGTGAAGCTGCGCGGAAGGCCAGGGAAACGGTTCGTAGGAAGGGAGCGCTCGATTCCGCAAGTCTGCCTGGAAAGTTGGCGGATTGTCAGGAGCGTGACCCGGAGAAAAGCGAAATCTACATTGTGGAGGGTGACTCCGCGGGTGGCTCTGCGAAGCAGGGGCGAGATCGTGCGACTCAGGCAATTCTTCCGCTTCGCGGAAAGATTTTGAACGTGGAAAAGGCGCGTTTTGACAAGATGCTGAGTTCCAACGAAATCGTCACACTCATTACGGCACTTGGAACCGGAATCGGCCCGGACAGTTACGATGCAGACAAGACGCGATACCACAAGATCATCATCATGACGGATGCGGATGTGGACGGACAGCACATTCGAACGCTCTTGTTGACCTTCTTCTACCGGCAGATGCCCGAGCTTGTTGAGCGGGGCTATCTCTACATCGCTCAACCGCCTCTCTATAAGGTTAAAAAGGGTAAGACTGAGCGTTACCTCAAAGACGAACCTGCGTTAGCTGAGCATCTTCTATCCTTGGGTGTGCGCAACTGGCAGCTGGATGGCGTCAGCGGTGCCGTCGTTGGTGACGACCTCAAAGTCATTGCGCAGCAAATCGTTCGGATCTCCGACCGTCTCGATGCACTCAGCCGTCGCCGTGACCGCCGAGTCGTGGCGGCAGCGCTTGAAGTCGGTCAACTTAACGGAGGCCTTTTCGAGTCTCAAAGTGATGTAGAGGCTCTAGCGGGTCGTATTTCGGAATACCTGACCCGGGAAAACCCGGAGGTGGCTCCTTTGTCCTATGATGTCAGTAAGGACGACGAGACAGGCGAATACCGGCTAAGTGTACAAACCTACGTCGACGGCGCCTCGAGGACGTCCGTATTCGATGCGAGTTTTGTTGAGTCACGGGATGCCAGCGAACTGCTAGAAATCTACGGAAGGATTCGAGAGATTACGGGGCCTGAACTCACGCTTCGAAAGGGAGAAGACGGAGATGTCCTCCAGTTCACGCAGGTGGAGAGCCTTCTCGCCCACATTAAGAAAGAGGGTAATCAGGGTCTCGGAATTCAGCGATACAAGGGGCTGGGTGAAATGAACCCAGATCAACTCTGGGAGACAACGATGGATCCCTCGACACGGACACTCTTGCAGGTACGTGTGGATGATGCCGTTGCTGCTGATGAGATGTTCACAGTGCTGATGGGCGATCAGGTTGAACCACGTCGAAACTTTATCGAATCCAACGCACTAAACGTGCGAAATCTGGATATCTAGAAGCGCTCCTGCGAGATTGGGAGCGTCGTCAGCAGTCGGAGTGCGGAACCGTGAGCGAAAGAGGGACATACATCCGAGCCGTGGAGGCGCACTTTCTCAAGTATCGTGGCACTGGCTTCGTACTGTCCCCCAAGGATGAGGCTCTGGTCGACGGTTGGTACGACAAGCAGATTCCTCTTCAGAGCATTCTGCGTGGCCTGGATGAAGCCGTTGTAGAAATGCGAGAGCGCGAGAATCGGCTGCAGTTCCGACCTCGCTCCATTTCCTATTTTGCTCGTAGTGTTGAGGCTTACAGCAAGCGAACGTCGTTCGCCGCACCCAGTACGCCCAAGGCGGTTGATGCGGTAGTGAGTGAGTCAAAGAAGAGTTTAAAGGATACTCTTCTTCACGAGGTTCGCTTGCTCGAAAAGCGGCTCGATACCCAACAGATCGAGCAGCTCAATGGGATAAAAGAAGAACTCCGAGGGGCTTCTGAAGATAGGCTTTGGACGATCTTGCCAACGTTGGATACCGATCTAAGCCAGCTTTTGAAGACATGGCTTTCAGACGAACAGCGTGAGACATTGGCGGAGCAAGCAAGGGATCGAGTGAGTCGCGAATGTGGTCCCTACCTCAGTCCGAAGGCTCGAAATGAGCAAGAGGCTGAGGCTCTAGCTGTCCTATGCCGAGACCACTTCGGCTTTGACGGCCTTCTGTCGGTTGCGACTGAAGTGACGAAATCATAAGGGTAAGTTCGCCTTTGAGGTGACCTTTCATTTGTCTCCGTGCTAACCAGATGAGACGCTTGATTGGTCGAACACGAGGACTTTGATGAATTGCACGAAATGTCAGGATGTTGGTTATCAAATCTCGAGCTCCGGTGAGTTCGCCGTTGCGGAAGTGTGTGATTGCCAATTGAATTGCAAGAAGTGCGGAGGAACCGGTTTCCTTATTGAAAATGTGGATGGATATGAGGTGGCAAAACCCTGCTTCTGTTCGTCGGCCCCTCATCGCGTTACCTGCTATAACCGCGCCCAAATTCCGGCCCACTTTGCCCATAAGTCGCTATCTGGTTATCAGGCAACCCATAACAACCAGAGTGTTAAGACGAAGTTACTGGCCTATCAGAAGAACTTTCGTAAAGGGGAGGCCAAAGGGCAGTTGCTAATCGGAGAACCGGGTGTAGGTAAGACGCATCTTGTGACCGCGTTATTGCACTACTTCACTCTGGAGCGCGGTATTCAATGCCGTTTCGTCGACTTCTTCAAGTTGACGGCCGAGATTCGGTCGACCTACGACAAAGATAGCCATGGTAGCGAAGCTCACCTCATCGAGCCGCTCGTGAAGGTCCCAGTACTTGTAATTGACGAACTGGGTAAGGGAAAGGGCAGCACCTGGGAGTTATCGATTATCGATCAGCTCATTTCCCGGCGATATAATGCAGGTCGCGTCATTCTTGCTACGACCAATTATTTCCCCAACGGTGTGCAGCCAAGTAATCCGAATGCTCAGAAACTCCCCTACTCACTCGAAGAAAGGGTCGGCCCGCGTATCTTCAGCCGTTTAAGCGAAATGTCCGAGTTCCATGTCGTGGAGGGCCCGGATTTCAGGCGAATATCCTGAATCTCCCTCAGCCAAGAATCTTGGTGGAATGGTCAAAAAGCAGTCCGTTCAGCGCGATAGAGCCGAGAATGACAGTTCCGAAAAGAATGGCCCGACTTCTTAGATAGGGCAGGAGCGTCAACTGGGAAGCATCCGCCTCGATACCCAGTTCAGAAAGTGAATCTTCTGCTGCAAACGCATCGTATTGTGCGCGTGATTCCGCCTTTCGCCGCAGGTTAATCTCGGTGATCCATATCACCACGAGAAGAAGCAGAAGAAGAACGAAAGGGATAAAACTAGCGAGTTCGTCTTTCCGTGCGTCTCGTCGGGCTTTCTTATCCTCTTCGGTGGTAAAAACAGAAGGTAGATCTCCTCCGAATGGCGGCTCTTTTAGGCTCTCGAGCCAAAAGCGGTGGGTTTGCTCATTGCTTGCTGCTCCAGCCGATGTCTCAGGAAGACTTGTCTTGTACCAAACCTCATTCTCGGTAAGCAGAGAACGAAGAGCGACATGGGCAGATTCACGACTTGCAACGATCGGAGTTGTTGCAACCGCTTCACCGGACTTCAGGTCATGAGAGGTACATTGGAGATGGTAGAGGCCGTCTTCGAGTCCCGGCAGTTCAAGTTCGCCCTGATGAAGGCGTGTTTTTGTTGTCCATGACTGACGCCACACGCTACCTCTTCGCAGATCACAGTAGAGTGTGGAACTTTCGGCTCGCGTTCGTATGGCGACTCTAGATGGATGCCCTGTCGCAACATGGGAGGCACGAGGAGTTAGTTGAATTCCCTTGCCATAGGCCCGCAGTGATTCTGTCGATTCGTATTCGTTTTCATTGATCCGAATCCGACATTCGAATGCTGGTTGTGGATCAGCCAACTGAAATTCAAAAAGACCCCAGGGTGTCGTCTGGCCGCGTATTTTGCCACCAGAATAGGCGATGTCCACAGTGACATCAGATGCTGGACTACCATCCTTCCTTCGAACGAAGACGTAAACGGTGTTGTTCATTCCCATCACAAGCTCATTGGGTAGTACATCAACACGGAAGGGGGCTTGGATGCGCGATAGACTGTCCTCCTCAGGGACGGCCGAAAAGTTTGGCGTTGGACGCGCCACTGTGACGGGAAGCGCGACCAGCCGTGGTGGCCCCTTTTCCGAGCGTACGGTGAGTTCTAAATTAGTGCGTTCGGCAATCGTATGAGGGACATCAACTTGGACCATCGTTGGTCCTGAACCACTTGTCGTAAAGTGTACGGGATGGCCCTCGACACTGATGTCTTCAACCTGAACAGGCGCCACATCCTTAGAATCCATAAGTCGCGCACTGATACGGAGGGAGGCATGCTTTCCAGGTTCAACGGAGCCGCTGCTAATCACATGGTACGTCGGTGTGTCAGGCAAGGGCTGCTGCAGTTTCTGGATGTAAGTGGAAATCAGCTGAATGGCGGCTAGTGCAAGACAAATAAGTGCTCCGGCTCGTAGCCAATTCTTATCGTACCAGTAGCTGCCTCTTGCGTTCATTCGCCGCCGCTCCGTTTCAACCATCCGATACGTTCATAACACGCTGAAGTGCCAGGGTCGTCCAAGATTTGGACCCCAGAAGTTCATTGACGTTCTCTTGGATGGATTAGGAGCGCTTTTCGCTGATACCAATGATTGGCGTTTCTTCCAGATCTTCGATCAGTGTCTTTATCTGACCTTCGAAGTGGACGCGCTGCGCCTCAGAGATTGGATCCGCCTCTGCCGAGTGCATGCGGAGCGGATTAACGAGTCGTCCATTCTTCCGAAGCGAGAAGAGGAGTTGGGGAGTTTTAGTGTTTCCACTGCGTCCCACAGTTCCGATGACAGTCTTCTGGTCGATAACCTGACCGACCTTCGCACTTGATGCGAGACGGGACAGGTGTCCGTACGTGCTCGTAAAACCATTCGGGTGTCGAATCGTGATGGTGTTTCCTAGGGAACCGCTTTTGCCAGCGAATACAACCGTACCACCTGCGACGGCCCATACAGGAGTGCCGGTTTTTGCCGTATACACGACAGGGCTTGCTTTCCGCAGGCTTCCCCTGACGTTGCTTTGCGAACCAGCACTCACCATCGTGTATTTGAGTGGCGACTTTAGAAACTCTTTCCGTGCTGCCCGACCTGCCGGCGTGAAATGTCCCTCTTCTCCCGAGCTCGCCGTATAGTGTACCAGGCGCTTCCGGCCAAACTTTCCGTTGTACTCAGCCGCGAGGACATTGCCGTATTTCAGGAAACGACCGTTTACAAATATCTTTTCGACGATAACCCGAAATTCATCCCCTTGGCGTACATCTTGGAAGAAGTCTACGTCCCATGCGTAGAGGTCCATGATCTTGGTTCCGAGTTGGTGACCTTCGCCACAACGCTTGATTGACTCGTACAAACTAGACCGAATTGCGCATCCAACTCGTGCAACTTGAGTTCGCGTGGGAACCATTTTCCGACTCGCCGCGTACGACCCATCTTCTTGTAGAGCTACCTCGTAGATATCGAGAGGCGAGTGCTGGTACATAAAGCGAGTCAGTTGACCCTCGTCGTCGATCCAAGCGTGATAGGTATTCCCAACGCGTGCATTTCTGAAATCAAATAGTTCGCCCATCGCACGAATGGCAGGCATTGCTACTGCGTCATCGATGCCCTCGTTCGCGAGCGCTTTGATGACAGTAGTTCCGCGCTTGAGTTTGCCTGCCACCTGCCGACCGATTGGCTCACCGAAATCGTCCTTCTCGACCGGTGAAAGGTTCTCAGGCATGACAGGAACCATACCGGGCAACATGTGTCCGGGCGGTACGGTGACGCCTTCACGATCCAAGGCATCTCCTGTTGAATTCGGAGCACTCTGCTTCACACCACGATCTTCGTCTGCGTGATCGGTTCCAGCAAAGAAGAGCAGATAGTTGGCCAGTGCCAGCATGCTGATAACGACGAGACTGCTACCCTTAGACGCACCCGTACGGCGCCGTTTTGAGCGGCGTCCTTGAGGACGAATTAGTACGGGCTTGTCGAGATACATAAGAAGTCTCTGTCGTTCGATTTCTCAGCTACCGAAGGGCAGCTATCACGGTGGTTGGGAGAAAGTCAAATCTGGAGCGGTTTGAAAAGGGACCGTCGCGCTCCTACCTATGCGAATTATTCCCTCTTTTTTCCGCAAGTTCAATCGCGAGGCGTACGGCCTCTATCATACTGGATGGATCGGCGATTCCCCGGCCTGCGATATCGGTGGCCGGTCCGTGGTCTGGACTCGTACGCGGAGCACCCAAACCAAGCGTGACGTTAACGCCGTCCGAAAAATGAAGCAGTTTGAATGGGATCAGTGCTTGGTCGTGGTAGGCACAAAGAACGGCGTCATACCGTCCTTGAGCAGCCTGATGAAAGACAGTGTCTGGAGATATCGGATCGCTGATATTGATTCCCAGCGCTCTCGTTCTTTCGATCGCAGGTCGGAGAATCGTTGTTTCCTCGTCTCCGAAAAGGCCGCCATCGCCTGCGTGGGGATTTAGGCCGGCCATCGCGATCCTTGGCTCAGCAATACCTAAGTCATCACGCAGGAAGTGATGAACGATGGAGCCCTGGCTTTCATAGAGTTCAACGGAAAGTGCGCTGGGCACATCTCGAAGGGCGATGTGAGTGGTGACGGGTACGGTCTTGAGCTGGCTGCCGTACATCATCATCGCGACATTTTCGGCGCCCAAGATGTCCTCATAGAGTTCCGTATGACCAGGGTAGCGTCCTTCGAAGACCGCCTTATTCACCGGCGCCGTGACGACAGCGTCGATAGTACCTCGCCGCAGGTCGGTTGCTGACTGCTCAATGGCGGAGAGAGCCTGATTGGTGCCCTTCAAATCGACAAATTCCAATCCCTCTATGCCCGGATAGGTATCACGAGGCGCGTAGGCGAGGAATTGAGCTTGCCCCTCGAAGAGCTTCAGAGCCTTGATCGTGATTTCCGGACCGATCCCTGATAGATCGCCCATCGTCACACCGACCCGCACCATTATTGCACCGGCAGTGCTTGGTTTAGGATCGGCTTTATCTCTACATGCGAACCTTTGCGTAGTGCATCGATCCACTCTTTGTAGAGACGTTTCAATTGTTCTTCTCTCATTCGATACTGCAATTGGCGCATGAGTGCTTTTTTCTTTTCGGCATCGATCGTTTGTTTGGTGCGGGTTTCTACAACCTTGATGAGGTGTAGTCCGAAGCTGGTTCGTACCGGTTCGCTCACTTCGCCCGATGCCAACTTAAAGGCAGCCTTCTCAAAATCAGGGTCCGTATCGCCCTGTGTGATCCAGCCTAGGTCGCCTCCGGCACGGCTGGTTGGGTCTTGGCTATGCTGTCTCGCCATCTCCTCAAAGGAGCTTTCCCCCGCTGCGATCGCACGCTGGATCTCCTTTAGTTTGGTTTCGATGGCATCTGCCTCTGGTTGGGGAGCAAGTTCCGCTACGCGGATAAGAATGTGTGCCAATCGTCGCTCTTCGACGGAGCCGCTGGTTCCATATGTCTTCTTATAGCGCCGTTCAGCCTCACTCTTGTCTACTCGTATTTTCGAGCTGACCTTGATTCCGATGACGCGATTCTTAAGAAGCTCAGAACGCACGTGTTGTCGGTAAGCGTTGAGACTCTCAAAGCCAAGACGACCCACTGCTTCGGTCAGGTCGTCATCGTCCCAACCGTTGGAGTTCTTTACTTGATTGAGTTGCGCGTCCACTTGGTCCTGGGAAATCTTGATATCCAGCTTGAGCGCTTCTTGGCGAATGAGCTTATTGGCAATCAATGTTTCGATGACATCGTCGCGGATTTTCTTAACTTCCGTTGCAATCTTCGCAGGGTCGTCGAGCACATTCTCATTCCTGAACTTCCCGATGTAGGGTGCCGCTGCGCGCTGGAACTCATAGAGTGTGATTGGTTCCGAGCCCACCACAGCGACGACCGCATCTACAACCAGTGTTCCCTTGGGCGGCCACTCGCCATCTGGACTCTTAGCGTGGCTTACGCTGCTCACCACAAGGCAGCTCAATGCCATTAGCAACAACGCCTTCATTTATCTTTCGCTCCCATTTTTTCGCGAATCTCATCGCGTGACAATGCAGGGGTTTTACTGTGATTGCTCGGGTTGATGGGCTTTTTACCACGCAGAGTTTTCGGCGAGGTTACGGTGGGCCGCTTTAGCAACATAGGATGAGGTACCCCGCGCGGGGTTGGAGCGGTGCGAGGGGTCGGCTCAATCGGCTTTTGCGCTGCTTCACCGATGGGCTTTGGTGTGGGTGTTACCTTTTGGGAACCTGCGCCCGGATCGGTGGGTGTGATGGCCTTCCCTAACGCTTCCAAGGCAGCCTCATCGACTGTGACCTTAGCTTTAGCAACGATGTCACCGATCATCTTTTTGATCGCCGTACTCTTTTCAGCGGTGAGAAGTGCGAGCTTGATGTCCATCTTTACATCCTCAAATGCGCGCGTTTTTTGAGGACGAATGCCTGTGAGTTGTAGGAGTGTGTGACCACCCTCGGATACGTAGGATTCCGATATGGCATTTTCAGTCAGCGCAAATGCCTGGCTTACGCTACCCGCTTCCGGTGGAATACGACGACCTTCCGGATTACCCTCGACGTCGAACCAACCCAGATTGCCATTCACTAGTTTGGTGCTTTCGTGTTCAGTGTAGCGCTTTACGAAATCTGCAAAGATTTGACGCGCCTGCACCGGCGATTCCTCGATGGCCTTCATCAACTCACCACGAATGCGTTTGGATTCGGCCTTCAGACCCACGATTAGAACCGATGCACGTCGTTTCTCTTGGGTTTGGTAACGTGCCTTGTTCGCTTCATAGTACGCCTTTGCACTTTCGTCGGAGACATCGGCGATTGTCATCTGCGAGCCAAATTTGCGTAGGTACTCTAAGACCATGGCCTTTTTCCAGGCGTGCTGAACGACGGGGTGTCGTCCCAAACCAGCCTTTTCCGCTTCGGCGACCATGAGTTCCTTCTCAATCATCTGGTTCACGAGGTCCCGACGGTTTTGCGGAATCATGTACAAGGAGCGAGTCTCTACTCCCTCGTTATCGATATGGCGCACCACGTCACCTACAGTGACGACCTTTTCTCCAATCTTTGCGACAACGATGTCTTCCTGCTCTTTGGCAAGACGATTTGAGAGCTTTTCCTGGGTAACGACCTGCTTACTCACCAGTTCGGCTCCCGCGAGTCGCCCCTGGGCTGCTTCACGGCGTGCTTCGATGACGTCAGGTTTTTCCGGCTTGCAACCCGCACAGGTGAGAAGCACTAGAACTGTCAGGAGGGGACGCCACATGTTTTAACTCTCCAACTCTGGCACGTTAGGGGACTCAAGGCGTTTGTTGCTAACAAAGTTCCAGACCTCCTGCAACGTTTCACGAAGTGTCTCCAGTTCCCCAGTCCATTCGGCCGATGATACACTTCGGATGAGTTGATAATTTGGCGTGAACCTAAAGTGATTTCCCGGACGATTCAGAAGGTCACCAATGAACTCCGGCCTCAGTAGGCCGTGTTCTGTAAGCGTAAAAGAGATTGTTTGTGGGTTGAACGCCATGGCAGAGAAACCCAAGTCTGCGGCCTGACATTTCAACTCCATTAACTCGACGAGGCGGCGGGCTTGGGGTGGGGCCTTTCCATAGCGATCGACCGCACTCTCGAAGACCTCTGCGACCTCTGTCGGGGTGCGCGAACGTGCTAACGTTCGGTAGAGACGCAGCCTCAACACCGAGTCGGGAATCCACTCCGGCGGCAGGCGGGTCTCGAGAGAGACCTTCAACTCCGGGTCGATTCTCTTTTGAGCTTTCGTCTCTGAGTCACGTAACGTTTCGACGGCTTCAGCGAGTAGATCGAGGTATGTGTCGTAGCCAACAGCATTGATGTTTCCGCTTTGCTCGGCGCCGAGAAGATCGCCCACTCCGCGCAGTTCCATATCGTAACTTGCAACCGCAAAACCACTGCCGGGCTCGACGAATTTTTGGATCGTTTCCACTCTCCGACGCGCTTCGTCGGAGAGGCCCACTGTCGACGGAACCAAGAGGAAGCAACTGGCTCTCGCGCTGGAGCGGCCCACTCGGCCACGAAGCTGATAGAGTTGAGCTAATCCCAATTCGTGTGCGGCGTTGATGAGCATTGTATTCGCTCGTGAAACGTCGAGTCCGCTTTCAACAATCGTTGTGCACACCAAGACGTCTAACTCGCCCTTTACGAAGGCGAGCATCACCTTCTCCAGTGCAACCTTGTTCATCTGGCCATGTGCAGTACCAATCCGCGCGCTGGGAACTAGTCTACCAATCAACTCGGCATGCTTCGCGATGTCAGAGACCCGGTTGTGCACGTAGTAGACCTGACCTGAGCGATCCAATTCCGCTCGAATGGCTTCACGAATGACCTGATCGGATGGGCGAGCGATGAGTGTACGTATCGCCAGGCGGTCCAAGGGGGCGGTCTTAATTAAACTGAGATCGCGCAATCCAAGCATGCTGGTATGCAGCGTCCTTGGAATAGGTGTTGCCGTCATGGTGAGGACATCGACATCAACCTTAATTTCCTTGATGCGTGACTTGTGTGTCACTCCGAAACGGTGTTCCTCGTCGATGATCAGTAGGCCCAAGTCCATGAAGTCGACGTCCTTCGAGAGAAGTCGATGGGTACCCACAACGATATCTAAATGTCCCTTGGCAAGTTCTTCCAACGTTTGCCGTGTTTCAGATGTCGTCTTTCCGCGCGACAAGGAGCCAATGGCTACCGGCCACTGAGAAAATCGCCGCTGGAAGGTTAGGAAGTGTTGCTGCGCCAGCACGGTTGTCGGAACGACCATCGCCACTTGCTTGCCATCTAGCACCGCACGGAATGCAGCACGTAAAGCAACTTCGGTCTTTCCAAATCCCACATCCCCGCAAAGTAGCCTGTCCATCGGGCGTGCTTCCGTCATATCGGTCATGACGTCGTCGATTGCCTTGGCCTGGTCCGGGGTTTCTTCGTAGGGGAACATCGCTTCAAAGGAACGAAATGTCGTGTCGGGTATGGAGTACGCATGCCCCTTTCGCAGCTTTCGTTGTGCATGCAGCTTCAGAAGCGCGTCGGCAATGTCCCGTGTCGCTTTTTTAGCTTTTCCCCGTGCACGCTGCCAACGTTGTCCACCGAGCGTGTCGAGACGAGGTTGGTGTGCATCTCCACTTCGGTAACGCGACACAAGGTGGAGCCTGTCTACAGGAACAAAGAGACGATTTTTTCCCGCATATTCTAGCACGAGAAAGTCTGTGGCCACACCGTCAACGAGGCTCCGCTCGAGTCCCAAGTACTTACCGATGCCGTGGAAGAGATGAACGACAGAGTCGCCTTCTCGCATGTCCCGCCAGTCTGCGAAGGCTTCTCCGCTCACAGCCGCATATTGGGAGCGTCTTCGCGTAGCCGGCCGTCCGAAAACCTCGGTTTCATCCAGTAGGACAAGCCTCTCCGAGGGCGACACGAATCCGCGTCCGATATTATCTACACTGAGATAGAGGCCCGGCTGAAGACTTTCCATTTCGTCTCCGCGCAGCCCGACACGTTCCTCCGGAATCAATTCTGTGTGGTTGGCCAAGATGAGACGTAACCGCTCGAGCCCACCCAGTTGATGTGCAAAAATGAATATTCGATATCCGTCCTCAAGCCACCTTTTGAGCGCCACCAGGAGGGGACCATCTGCAAGGTGTTCCCCCTGCTGGTTTGCCGCTTGGATGGTTTGACTGAGGATGTCATGGCTTTGAGTTGCGAGGCGATAAGACGACTTATTTGTCGTTTCTGCCTGCTGGCAGCGGAGTTTGGTATGCGCGCTGATTTCCGCCAGTATCGCTGACGGCGGTTCAAAAAGACGCTCCGTCTCAAATACGGGATCCCGGCGCTCGGCCATCATCGCGGATTGGGCTTCATCAAGGTCTTCAAACCACTCACTGAGCTTACCCTCCCATATCTCCGGTCGATCCAGAACGAAGACTGTGTCTTCGGGCAGGTAATCAAAGAGGGGTTCAAGGGTCGGATAAAACGCGGGAAGCAAGTCTTCCATACCCACGCTGAGACGCAGTGACTTCAAGAGTTCGTTAAGGGCTCTGACACGACTACTTGGTATGCCGAGATCGTCTGCACAGTCGAGAATTGACTGGCGTGCATGGTCAAAGACGCTCTGCTTGGCGAGAAAGGTTGTTACGGGTCCCAGAAGAATGCGTTTAGTGGTGTGTTTGGTTCGTTGAGTCGTCGCATCAAAAAAACGCATGCTATCGATCTCATCGCCCCAGAAATCTATACGAACTGGATGCGGATAGAGCGGGAAAAACACATCGAGAAGGCCGCCGCGTTGAGCGAAGCAACCCGGGTCGCTCACCACTGAACTGGCGTTATAGCCGCCTTCCACCAGAAATTCTGTCAGGTCTCGAATAGCGACCTGTTGGCCAACTTCGAGCTCCATGCAATGTTCCCTAAGCGCATGCGACGGCGGGTATTTATCGAGCATGGAGCGTGCGGGGACAACGAGGGTACGCAGCTTTGGGTCGTGCAGAAGGCGGAACAGCGTTGTGGCCCGGTCCATAATGAGCGCACGCGATGGGCTCATGCCACCGTAGGGTTGGTAATCCAGAAGGCGCATGATTGCGGTCGAAGAGATCCCCTCAGGCCGTAACGTCGCAAGCATGTTTTGGAGATGTCTTGCCGACGGTTCATCCGGTGTCACAACGACGACAAAGCGTCGGTCGTCCCGTGTCGCTCGGTCGATAGCCCAACCCAAAGCTCCACCCTGATGACCGACCAGAGTGTCTTCGAGATGGGGCCTCGGAAGTTGAACGCGCACCGCAGGATCCTCGTTAGGCGATTAGGGCTTTGGATGAGCGAGCTTAGTCGCTCCGGTAATCCACTTTCTTCAGGGCCCGGACGTCATCCCAGGACTGGAGCTTATCCGCGAATTCTTCGGCTGTTGCGACGACTGCCAAGGTCAGATTCGATGGGTCTATGTGTCTCTGCACTGCCGCGTTGACTTCCGCCAAGTTGAGTCTCGAAACCCTTTCGATATACGTATTCAACCAGTCGGTCGGTCGTCCCGTGAGATCCTGATGAATCATTTCGTAGAGTCGTTTCACAGACGTGTCGATCACAAAGGAATGGCTGTTACAGAGATAGTTCTTTGCCGATTCAAGTTCGGTCTCGTTGACCCCATTCTTGGCGAAATCTTCGAGCATTGTGCGTGCCAGTTGAATGGCTGGAAGCGTGTCCTTGACCGAGGGTGAAAAGCGCATCAAGAAGCTTCCAAGGTGTTGGTCCGCGTGGATTGAGCTGTAGGCACCGTATGACCAGCCGCGCTTTTCTCTGATCTCCTGACTGAGTCGTGCGGTGAACGTACCGCCAAAGACAACGTTTCCAACAAAGAGCGGGACGTAGTCCTCATGATTTGCATGGATAGTGCTATGCCCCATCATTACAGGGATCTGACTGCGGTCGGGCTTGTCCACCAGGACAGCCTCGATTCCCATTGCGTTTGTGACAGGTGCCACTGCATCTCGCGCTCGTTCGGAGCTCTTTAGATGGCCAAGGGTCTTCTCAGCAAAGCGAAGGAGTCGTTCCTGATCGAGGTCTCCTGCAGCTGCCGTAAGCGATTCTTGGCGTGTATAATGCTTGGTGTAAAACGCTCGCACATCGTCGAGCGTAATGGAATCGAGTGATTCCTGAGTCCCCTTGCGTGGACGTCCGTAAGCGTGGCTTCCGTAGAGTTGCTTTACCAAGAAGCGTTGGCAGAGCATGGAATCGTTCTCGCGCACATGAACGATATCTGCTGCGGTTTGTCGCTTAAGTTGCTGAAATTCCGAGTCGTCGAATCGCGGCTCTTCAAGCACCCGTCGAACGATGCGTTCAAAGCTGTCGAAATGGCGTGTCAAAGCATCGCCAGTGACTGTGGTCGTCCAACGTCCAACGTTCACAGAGAGCGAGGAGCCAAGGAACTCGATTTCATCAGCCAATTGCGCTTGGTTCCATGCTCCGGCACCTCGCATGAGCATTTCAGCTGTCAGATAGGCCAAGCCTTCTTTACCCGGCGGGTCGTCGAGAGTTCCCGTTCGCAGTACGTTCACTACGGTGATGATCGGACGGCTGTGCTCTTCGACAAGAAGTGTTCGAAATGCTTGGTTCATTCGGTTTTTCCCAAGCTCTGCGGTCGAGTCACGAGAATTGTGCGGTTTGTACGGCGAAGGTACTTTGAAGCCACTCGAGAGATATCGTCCAGAGTGACCTGGTGCAGTAGCTCACTTTCCTCGAAGAAAGACTGCCAGCGCCCCTGGATCACTGCGGCTTCGCCGAGCCCTCGCGCTCGAGGCGATGTGCCGGCCATCATTCGAAGCGTTCCTGCCTCCATACCGTTCTTGGCCTTTTCGAGAGCTCGACTCGAGACTCCGTTGGACAAGAGTGCGTCGAGCATGGCGTCAAAAGCCACTTCTGCGTCATTTGCTGAGCGTCCAGGAAGCAATGCAATTCCCAGCTCCCACAAGCCAGGATCGTGAAACGATGCGACCCAGCCCCACGTGTCTGTTGCCAACTCCAACTCTTTGACCAACCGCTGGAAGAGTGGTGAGGATTCCCCATCGGTGAGTATTTCATTGAGTACGCAGAGGGCAGGGTGATCCGGATGGCCAATCTCTGGGATGTGGTAGGCGAAGATCAGCTTTTCTGCCTCGATCGGTTGTTCGAGTTCAAGACGGCGCTCTTCTAGTTGCTCCGGTTCTTGTGGGATTTCATGAGTCGCGATTTCTTGGCGTTTCATATGGCCGTAATGGGTCTGGATCAGCGCGAGGACGTCGGGTGTATTGACATCCCCCACGACACATATGACCGCGTTATTCGGTGCGTAATATGAGTGATAAAATTCAAGGCAATCTTCCAAAGAGAGGCCTTCGATATCTTCCATCCATCCGATTGTCGGAGAGCCATAAGGGTGTTTCTCGAACGCGACACGATAGAGCGCCTCATAGGCTTTACCGTCCGGATTATTGTCTACGCGTCCCAGGCGCTCGTTTTTCACCACATCACGTTCCGCCTCGAGAGGCTCGGGTTCCAGCGTAAGGTTTTCCATTCGGTCGGCCTCAAGCTGGACGGCCAGCGCAAGATGACCAGAGGGTAGCTTCTCGTGGTAGTACGTCCAATCCACCCAAGTTGCAGCATTCGTTTGAGCACCGCGTTCTTCCATCAAGATATCGAACTGACCTTCAGCGTGGTTCTTGGTTCCCTTGAACATCAAGTGCTCAAAGAGATGCGCAATACCTGTCTTTCCGGTTTTTTCATGTCGTGAGCCGACTCGGAACCACGTTTGGTAGGCTATGACGGGGGCTGCTTGATCTTCCCAGATGAGGATCTCCAATCCATTGCCCAGTACGAATTCTTCGATAAGGGCGGACCCGTATCGGTAGTCGCTGACCTTACGCACCTGAGCCGTGGAAGCCTTTCCATGATTCAAGGCTTCCAAGAACGATACTTGAGCGATTGCATTTGTGGTGTTTTGACTCACTTGGGTAGCCTATCCGTTGGGTAGTGCGCTTACAAGGCGACCCAGTAGCTTGCTGGTTACCATGTATCGCTACCCAACTGGGAGCGTACTTCCCAAAGCTCTGGGAAGAAGGTTCGCGTGAGTGTGCTTTTGAGATACTTCGCGCCAGGGCTACCGCCTGTACCCATCCTGGCACCGATGGTTCGCTCCACCATTTTGACGTGCCCAAAGCGCCAAAGCTGCATCAGTTCGTCGGATTCAATCAGATACTCACACATCAAATAGAGATCGTAGTGAGAGTCTGGATCTTTGTAGATTGTCTTGAGTGCATTCACCAGGGCCTGTGACGCGTCAGACTCTGGTTCAGGCGTCACTTGGCCGACATTGAATCCGCGTCGGTCAAGGAGTCCGATAAACGCATCGTAAATGCTTTTCTCCTCAAGACGCTGCTTCAAGCGTGCGTGTACATCCGGATCTTTGCGGTGCAGCTTGAGGAATCTTGGGTCTTTCAAACCGCACAGAGCCTCCAGCTCTCGAAATTGCGCACTCTGAAATCCACTTGCCGGGTTAAGGACGGCCCGGAAATCATTAAAGTCCTCGGGAGTCATCGTTTCGAGCACTTTGATCTGCTCGAAGAGGACTCGCTGTATTGCAATGATTCGTCGATAGATTTTATGGCCCACCAACACGCGGTCGCTATCGAATGCTGCTCGGACAGCGTCGAGTTCGTGAAGAAGTTGCCGAAACCAGAGTTCGTAAACTTGGTGAATCAGAATAAAAAGGAACTCATCGTGAACCTCGGGCCGCGAAATCGGCTGTTGTAAGCTCAGGAGTTCGTCCACCTTGAGGTACGTACTGTATGTGACGCCTTCCTGGGGTGGATCAGGCGGAAAACTCTTGGAGTTGATGTCGAATGAGTCGCTCATTGTTGGGGTCCTTAAGTGTGTCGGAGTCGGACCGGCGTCTGGTCTAGGTAACCGTTGCCGGGGGAATGTGATTCGCCTCCTCACACAGGAAGGCACTGATCTGCTCTATTTGCTGAAATCCGAACTCCGTCTCGAAGAGATAGGGAACGTGAACCGAGGGCATATCAACCTTGTCGCGGAGTTCCGAAAGGTAGCCTTCTTGGAGCGCTCTCCGCCGGGTGAAGAGGTCCATACACTCGAGGACCCCCTTCAAACGTTTATCATCATCATCTTTAAGTCGTTCCAAGCGTTCTAAATCTACGTCCTGAAGCATTGGTGGCCAGACTTGATTGACCAGTAGGAATCCCTTGGGGATCTTCAGAAGGGTCTCGACCTGAGATTGTAAGTCGAGTGTTTCGCGAACGGGCATTTCCTCAGCCAATGTCACCAAATTAATCACGGTGCGATCTGGATCCTCAAGCAAGCTCTGCATGAGCCGTACTTCCTCTGCCATCGGTCCTGTTTGGATCACCTCCAAGATGACCTGCGGAAGACGTAACAGACTCACACCGTGGCCGGTCGCAGGTGCATCCACAATGACCATATCCCATGTAGGTTGACCGTCAGCGTTCCTCTCACGCTCCAAGTTAAAGGCCTTTCCAAGCAAGAAAAGTTCCTTCATTCCAGGGATAACCTTCAGCAGCTTCTTCATCGCGTCATTTTCGAAGACGATTTTGTAGAGCCGCTCATACCGGAGTTTCATGAGTCCGTATTCGCGGAGTGCTGGATCAGGTTGGATATTAATCGAATAGAGGTTCTCATGAACGCATTGAGTTTCGTATCCACCCGCTTCCTTCCCAAAAAGGAGGGGCACTTTTTCCCGTGTGTCGAGTTCGGCGATGATCGTTCGTAGGCCTCGCTTGGCGGCGGCTAAGCCCAGAGCGGCACACGTTGTGCTCTTTCCAACACCACCCTTACCCGCAACGATAACGAAGCGTTTATTGAAGATATCTGAGTTCATGGGTGGCCGACCATAAGACTAAACAAGGGGGCATACAACCTCTAGATCCTTCCATCGAACGATGCCGATTTCGCCGGACGAACGGAGGATTGCAATCCTCGATTCTCTTGAAAACCGGGAGGCACTGGGTTAGGTGAAAGGCGTCGACATGACCGTTCCCAACTGGAGGTCATCATGTTCATACAAAGCCGCTTCAATCTTGTTCGAACCCTTGTACTCTTCACGGTTATGACCGTGATACCGGTCTTTTCTGCGTGTAATAAGCCGCGCAAGGTACTTTTGAACAAGCGCCAAAAGAAGAAGATTGAGGATTCGATCTCCGACGCTGAACCGAAGATGAAAAAGATGCTCAATCTTCAGTTTGACGATCGTGTCCGTTTGGTCGGAATCAACATCAAGCAACCTAAGGTCAAGCCAGGTGGCTCCTTTGCGATCGAGTACGCGTGGTATGTCAACGGAGTCGTTGACGATACGGATTGGAAAATCTTCGTGCACGTGGACGGAAACGGAAAACGCTTCGGCGCAGACCATCACGGTGTCGGTGGGCTTTTTCCGATGAAGAAGTGGCCCAAGGGAAAGTATGTTACCTACGAGCAGAAAGTGAGTATCCCGAAGGACGCCAAAGCCGCCAATGCAGGGATCTGGATTGGGGTATTCGACGAACAGGCGCACAAGGCTGGTCGCAAAGTTCGAATGAAGGTGACCAACGACCGCAAGAAGTTAAAGTTGCGAATGGATAGCGACGGACGCGTCGAAATTGGAAGCATCGAAATCACAGGTAAAAAGGGGCAGCAAGGCAACATGACGCTGCCCCAGTACGCGATAGGAAAAACAACTCAACCGGTCACGATCGACGGTGTCTTAAATGACCCAGCGTGGCGTGCGGCACGCAACACGCGCATGTTTGTTAGTGGGCAGGGGCGACCTTTGCCAGGTCGACAGGCAACCTATGCCAAACTGTCCTGGGATGACACATACCTCTACGCGGGGTTTGTAGCGAAGGATCCTGATATCTTTAGCGAGTTCAAGGGGCGCGATTCCACGCTGTGGAAGCAGGACTGTATCGAGGTCTATCTGGATCCAGGTGTGACTCATCGGGACTACGTGGAACTCCAAATTTCCCCGACAGGTGAGATTTTCGATGCTCATTTTACATCCCGTCGCCGTCCTGATTGGCCCAAGGCTGCGTCACGCCTCACGCTCTCGGGCATGAAGGTTGGAATTAAGACGCAGGGAAGTGCTAACAAGACGGGAGACGGCATCAAGGACAAGCAGTGGACCCTGGAAATTGCGATCCCCTGGACCGACATTCCAACGGTTAAAGGTCCTCCCAAAGATGGTGAGGCTTGGGGCATGAACTTTTACAGGGTCGACGTGCGGACAGGTGGTAAGGGCAAGATGCATGGGCACTGGTCTCCCGCTGGTAATGACTTCCACAACACAAACCGCTTCGCTACCGTTCGATTCTCGGCCAAGCCTAAGAGTGCGCGCCGTCCAGCACCTCGAACGAAACAGCCCGCTTCTCCTAATGCAAAGCCGGGTGCTATCGCACCGAAAAAGGGGCTCGTTGCGCCTGTAACGCCGCCGACCACATTGAAGAGAGCATTACCGGCGAGAGGTGGAAAGGGTGGGGTTCCTACTCCCGTTAAGGTCGTTCCCTCGGCAGTTCCTAAGCCTGTCGTACCCGCTGCTCCAAAGGCCGCTCCAGCCTCTTCTCCAAGGGTCAAGTGAGTACGGTCGCCGATATTCGTCGATTAGAGGCGATCATGGAGCGTCTACGGGCGGAGGATGGTTGTCCCTGGGATCGCGAACAAGATCTGGAAACATTAAGGCATTACCTCGTGGAAGAGGCGTATGAAGTTCTCGAGGTCATGGATGGCGAAGATGTTGATGCCCATTGTGAAGAACTAGGTGACCTCCTTTTACAGATCGTGTTTCAAGCCCAAATCCGTCGAGAGGAGGGCGCATTCGACCTGTCGGATGTTATCCGTTCCATTTCCGACAAGATGGAGCGACGTCATCCTCATGTATTTGGTGATGAAGACGTAGAGGACTCCGCTGCCGTGGAAACACGATGGGAGGAGATCAAGAAGCAGGAGGGTAAGGGAGGCGTACTCGACGTACCATCACATCTTCCTGCCTTGATGCAGGCGGAAAAGCTGGGCAAAAAAGCGGCCAAGGTTGGCTTTGACTGGCAGGATGAGACAGGACCCCTGGCTAAGTTGGAGGAAGAGCTCATGGAGCTAAAGCAAGCCCTTGCGAGTGGCGAAAAGGCAGCGATTGAGGCTGAGCTTGGCGATCTGCTTTTTGCCGGGGTGAATGTGGGTAGGCATGCGGGAATAAGGCCTGAGCTTGCTCTATTAGGAACAGTGCGGCGTTTTAAGGAGCGCTTCACCCATATCACTCGCCGTCTTGCGGAGACGGGACGCACGCCAGAATCGGCGAGCCTCGATGAGTTGGACGCCCTGTGGGAGGAGGCGAAAACTGGAGTCGCCCCGAGCTAGTCAGACGGATTCAAGCCATCGCCTTCTAAGGGCGGCTGGGATCATGACCATCATGACCCTTCTGAGCCGCGTGCTTGGATTGGTTCGAGAGCAGGTGCGTGCCCACTTCCTGGGGACGGGGTGGGCCTCTGATGCCTACGGCATTGCGACGCTGATTCCTAATCTGTTCCGCCGTCTTCTTGCGGAGGGTGCAATGACGGCCGCCTTCGTTCCGGTGTTTGTCGAGTATCTCCACGGAGAGAAAAAGCAGGAGACGCAACTCTTTCTTTCCAAATTCCTCACGCTCTTGACCTTGGTTGCAGCCGCGGTCACGGTGCTCGGAATTCTAACGACGGATTGGATTATTGGGGCGTTCTTTTCCAGTCGCTTTCATGAGGTCGAGGGAAAGGTCGAATTAACGATCGCCTTAACGGAGTGGATGTGGCCCTACCTTTTCTTTGTGACCATTGCTGCGGTTCTTCAGGCCATCCTAAATGCCCACAAAGTATTCGGGCCGTCTGCCTTTACTCCTGTTCTGTTAAACCTGGCGATTATTGGGTCCGCCATCGGGTTTAGTGACCAGTTGGAGGATCCTTCGTTCGGGTTCATCTTAGGCTTTCTTATCGGGGGAGTTGTTCAGATTGCCTTTCAAGTACCCTTCTTGCTCAAGCATACCGGGCTGAGGTTACGCCTCGACTTTCGTATCAAGCATCCGGGTGTTCGACGCGTTGTATTCATTATGATTCCCGGAATTTTCGCTGCGGGAATTTATCAAATTAATGTCCTCGTCAGCCAGATTATCGCGTCCGGACTGGAGGGAGGATCGATTGCGAGCCTTCAGTATTCCGTTCGACTGCAAGAACTCGTCTTGGGACTTTTCGTGGTTTCGATCGCACAGGTCATTTTGCCGACCCTGGCCGAGCATACTGCCAAGGACGATAATGTTGCCGTGAAGGAAACCCTGCGCAATGCGACGGGATTGATGGCGTTTGTGACCCTTCCTGCAACAGCGGGTCTGATACTGATCGGGCCAGAAGTTATCGCATTACTCTTTCAGTATGGTGAATTCGATGCTCAATCGACTGAGATGACGGCGTACGCCCTTACGTTTCATGCGCTCGGACTCTTTGCCATCGCTGCCACTCGTGTCTTCCAGCAAGTATTCTACGCCTACAAGGACATGAAGACTCCGACGATTGCTGCGTTCATCGTCCTGGTGGCCAATATCGTTTTATGCCTCTTACTTTCAATCCCGCTAAGTCATGGTGGGATTGCGCTGGCAGGCAGTATTGCTGCTGCTATTAATGGGGCCATCCTTGTCGTTTACCTAAGACGAAAGATAGGCGCGATTGGTGGCGGTGTCATGGTGGCGCAGGTTGCTCGCGTCAGCCTTGCCACGGCATTCATGACCGGGTGTGTGTTCGGGTTTGAAGCGGTCTGGGCAGCCCCTGGTATTGAGCAAAGACTTCTATTGGGGATGTGGGTAGTTTCGGTCGTGTTGGTCGCTACAGCGACCTACATCGGTGCTTCACGAATTCTTAGGGTCGACGAGCTCAACCAGTTAATTCGTGCGATCAAGCGGCGTTGATGAGCAGTAAAGCCGTGACGGTCGGTTCATCATAGTCGCCAAGGGGGAGCCTATGCTAGTGTCACGAACTAAGTTCAAAGGGGGGACTTTGATGAAGGTACGAATCGGTTGGATATGTTTCCTTTTCTGCATGATTGCGTCGCCGGCACATAGCGGTGGGTTCGAGGTCAACGAGAATGCGGCTAATATTTTGGCTCGATCGGGGGCGTTTACGGCCAAAGCGGATCATCCCATGGCCATCCATTACAACCCGGCTGGATTGCTCAACTGGAAAGGAAATCGCATCTACGTCGGTTCCAACATCAATCTTTTAAGTCTTGAATTTGAACGGTCGGGAATCGATGCGCTTGTCGCGGATGGCACCTACACAAGCGCGACGGTGTCCAATGAGGCAGATCCATTCTTTGCGCCGTCGATTGCCTGGGGATATGGCGGCGGCGATTGGGCCATTGGGGCCGCAGTGTACGGGCCAGGGGCCGTTGGAAACCGTTCCTTTGACGCAGCAGGACCTCAGCGCTTTCTCATGACCGAAGAGAACTTTCTTCTTGGGTACGCAAGCCTCGGTGGTGCGTATCGAATCACGCCTGAGTTCTCAATGGGTGTAACAGCGCAGTTCGTGACCATGCCTTTTGCTCAGCTCACGACGGTTATTGATGCGAACTACACCGCTGGTAAAGAGCAGTCGGAGACGGATCCTTGGCTCGCTCAAGCCGAGGTTGATATGGCCGATTGGACCGGCTTCACAGCGATTGTGGGGCTTCACCTAAAGGCGACCTCCTTCTTCGAAGTGGGGCTCTCCAGCAGGGTGTTGCCAATCGACATCAATGCCACGGGGAATTTGAACTTGAGCTTCCCGAATCCAGATACACAGAAGTTGCTCGATAACGGGAGTCTCAAAACCGTGGACGCATCATGTGATACGGCGAAGGATTGCCCCGAATCAACAGATGGAGAACTATCGCTCGTTCTACCGCCGTGGGTCAGGCTCGGTCTCCGCTAT